>FTLB01840117.1_pt1 | contig 21179 bp, 21 predicted proteins | sample 1658291 | NCBI WGS metagenome assembly FTLB01 (sample SAMEA3914812, study PRJEB12502) | metagenome | biome: forest; material: soil | place: Canada | collected 2011-07-07 | depth 0.1 m
GATGGATGCCACGATACCAGTGGCAGAAAGCCTGAGACCACGAGAGTCACAGCGTCGCCGCCCAATCTCCGAACGTCGGCGCGAGCAAAACAGAATGGCGCAGAAGACCTACAGTTAGTTCTCTCTGGACGAAGCTGGCTGATACTGGCTACATTGTTTCATCCCGATCTGGCCTTACTTACGGGTCTCCAGGAGATAAGAGAAAGATTTACCTGCAGCGGCTTGAATCCATTGCTGTGGAAGCAAAGGCAGCCCCTTCACAGACGTCCCTACCTAGCGAAATGGTCCCGCATCGGTACCAACGGATCAACCAACCTATCAGTGAGGGTCCAGCACTCAATGACCGTTCGATTACACATAATAGCCTCTACGAACAACCGCCCCCCTCAGATCATCCAACGAGCAATGAAGTTGGAAACGAGCTGGCTATGCCCGGCTGTGTAACAGACTTGCCTCTGTTCGATCTGTCGCAATGCGTCACAATTGATGAACCTCAAACCTGCGCCAATATGTTTGATCAAAATAGAGCTGATTCAAGCCTCGTCGATTCTTCTGTAAGCTTATGTCCTGAAGCAGCCTTTTCTTCTTATCAAGCGAGCGACCTAAGCCCAGACATCAGTGGGATGATCGAAGCCGAACTCCCTAGCGGTTGGGGGAAATCTCAGCAACTATCGACACAAAATATCGATCAAGTTCCGTTTAACTCCAGCAAGTTAAGCGAGGTGCTGAGGATCAACGATGGGGTGAGCCAGAATTTCACTCTTGAAGATATTTTAATCGCCGGAATATCTGCAATCTCACGAGGAGACAAGCGGCGGAAAATTGTGACACAAATGACCGATACGTCAACGAATCAGGAAGCTTACACTCAACAAATCCCGACCCCACAGACACATCTAGGGCAGTTTCAGATCCCGGACATACATGTAAACACAATCCAGCTCACCGCAATGTCGTTTATTGCAGCATGCTTTGCCAACGCGGCGGTGCTTGGCCTGTCACGGGAAGCTTTGTGGGACAAAACGGCACAGTCACCATTCTACGAAACGCAAATGGCCAATGGACGGCTCGGAATAACGAGCACGGAGCGGTTTGCTCATCTTAAGCCACTACTACGGCCTTCTTCCACCCAACGTAGCCACCCTCATCATCCGTATCTTGATATTCTCCCGTTTCCAACTTTCCGAAATCGTACCATTCAGCTTCTCCAGATCCAACCCCTACCATTTGACCCCGACTTACTTTGTCAGGATTTGAGAAACGATGGGATCATCTGCTGGGGCTCAACCAGACCAGACAGTCGTGATAATAGGGGTACAGGGGCGCCTTGGGATATAAGAAGCTGGGAACTAAAATCGTGGTTCTTGAAAAAATGGTGGATATTGTTTGACGGACCTGACGATGAATTGTCTCAATCCAGTCAATGGTGGTGTGAGATGAGGGGTGAGAAGTCCTCCGCTTAAGAAATGGCTATACATAATTACTCCTAGATCATACACTTATACGGGATGCACATCAGGACCTTTGCTGCGCAGGATGGGCTTCACATTTGGACATTCGACTACTGCCTTTATATATATATACATAAAAAGAACTGTAGCCTTAATCAACGACTCATGAATGACTCATTGCGTTTCAAGATAATTATTAGCAATCATAATCCAGGGAGACTGAGGGAAGCACCTTCAAAACACGGCTCTAGGAAGTTCTCGCGTAAGCCAGAATGCTTATTTGTGGGGCCCGAGTCAATGAATGACGAGGGGGGGGTAAAAGAGGTTAAAGGTGCATGACGGTGTAAGCACCTTCTTATAGTATCTGTTGTTGGCGAGATCCATCAAGCCCCTCTGTTGGTTAGGTTGGTCCCAAGTCTCAACTATCGGCAATCATGGAAGCCTGGATCTCAGGTGACCATCACCAGCCAAGAGGAAGTCCAAACGCTGCCATGTAAGCCCATGTCGGTAGAGCACAGTAGTTCGATTCTCATACCTAAGGACCTCGCACTTAGGTTCGAAGGGATGTGATTCTTGGGAAATTTCTGTATGAGAGTGTGAAGTACTATACTCACAGTTTAATCAACTATGAGGCACAGTGTGTCTCCAAATGGGAGAGTATTGAATCCCACTAAGCATAAGGCAGAGCTGTGACGATGTCTTTGGGTTACCCGGTTTTTAGTGTTTTTTTTTTGCTCGTCAGTGATAACCACTGCAGTAAAGACATCCTGATCCAAATTCACTCAAGTAGGCTGATCTCGAAGCAAGGCTACTGAAAATATCTTTGGCTACTGGAAAGTAATATTGTTTTGAAATATATCGAGTCGAGAACTACATCTATACAGCCTCTTGCTCAATACAGTGGCGACAGCAGTTGCTTATGAAACACTGGCCGGTACGGCCAGTATGATCATACACCTATATATACTACAGTCTTTCCCGTAGATAGTTCAACAATCAAGATTCCAACTGCTACCATCTCTACTGCTTAGGTAGAATATCGAGCGCTGTCTCACTGTGCCCTTGTAACGCCCCCAGTCATCTTACGAGCTTTACCACTGATAGAGTACACCGTCGATCGAACAGCGAGAATCGGATCGGCCGAGGGCTCAATTCCTGCCACCCTGGGGAACGGATCGAATATAATGGCCTCCTTGAGTGAGGGTTGCTCGAACTCCGGAGCAAGGCCATTAAGAGTCAATGTCCCAAGCTCCAAAACCTTCCTGTCTTCAGGCCAGATAATGGTGCAGTCATCCGTGACGTCCCCTTCTTCCGCCACCTGTCCCAGCAGGCGGAAAACGACAACACCACCATTCAGTGACTCTGAAAGTTCCTTGAACAAGAAATTTGGCCCTTTCTGTACCAGCTTATCATCGCTTAGATAGTATGCTCCAGCCGCGGGAACCCAGCGGTACCGGATGATGGTACGCCTCCCCTCAGCATCGACAAGTTTAAACGCGTTAATAGAATAAAACATCTCGTGTGCGAAGCTTTTGGGGATACGCCTATTTTCTTGTACAAAACTAGCAGCAGATGGATGACTCGACAAATAACCATCGATTGAGCCATCTCTAAGGGCTTGGAAGAAAGCGAGCACTTCTTCGCCAGTAGATCCCGGGAAGAGGGGGGAAGCGTGGGAGACAATATCAGTGTGAATAGGGCTAGGAGTCTGTTCCAGGACAAAGCGTACAGCCAGACCGTGGGGGCAGCCTTGAGGATCGGTATCTGCAAGGTCAGGAACGCCGGTGAAGAGAGAGAAGCGTGCGACAATGGCTGTTTCGGCTTGGTTGAAATGTGGTGCAATAGAAATGGTTTTGGCTATTTCCGACGGGCTAAATACCCCCTTTGTGTAGATGCCCTTGGCATGAGCTATAGTTTTTGCTGTATTAATAAATATACTGGATTTAAGTTGCTGCGGGAAAGAGGCTCCTCGGCATTAGGGTTCTTACAAGGGCGGACCCCATGATGGCGACCAAATACGTCTTGGAGAGTACCGACCAAATCACGACTGGTCTTGAATACCTGCTCGTCCTCTGGAACTGGCATTTTGATGACGGCACTGCTATCGTTCGCAATGGGATTGAAGTCAAAGTCGGCACGGCAATATTTCCGGCGATATGATACCGGTAGCTTAGACTCTCGAGGACTCCAGGTTGGATTTCGTTACCCATTGAGTTGTGGCAGAGTTAACAGGATATATATGCACTCGATCAGCCAATCTTGAGATGCTAAGCTGTCTAAAGAGAAGACTCCGGCCCCACTTGATCGCTTTATCCTCTTTGCCGGATTAGTACAATTTTCCCGCTCGCTGACGCAGCTCAGTACACGTTTCTCGGGGTTTGCAAACTCTTAGGCGAACACTTGTCAAAGTGGTTATTCATGCCAGGATTCCTTGGGCCATGCGGAAACGCACGGAATGCATCCCAGATTATTGACTGATAATTTTTCGTTGTAATTTATTGTATACAGTCCGTTGACACTAAGGGTTCCGAACCTTGCGGCGAGCGGGCCAGATCCATGAAGCGCCCCCTTATTAAAACTTCGATGTTACTGTAGCCGTGGCTTCTTCGGCCTGAGGCGGCTGCCTTGGCTGAAATGATAGCGATCCGGCCTTGTGATCTATCCGCAGCGAATTATTGATACCCAGGATACTCATAACGGATCGGCTGGGTAGCAATGGGCTGGCTCCCTCTTTCTGGGCCCAGCGTGGCGCTGGATGAGTTGCTCCATGATTCCTATCGTGACCATGATCTTCTCTACGTTGAGCTGTGAACTTAGGTTCCTCGATATCACAGAATCGCATTTGCTTGTACTAGCGTGAGTAGAGGTGCTGTTGTTTATAAGGTTCGCTGGCATACCCCATCGAGATAGTTAGTAATCGATCTAAACTCGTCCCATGTCTCTCCTCGAAGTTTCTCTCGTAATATTACAAAGAATTGAGAATTCTCTCGACATCAATGAAGCTGAACTCGGACAAGGTCTCTTGCCAAAGTCTCTCCATGACCTTTCTACCCTCCGGCGTGTACTGGAATGGAGCGTATCTGCGAAGTTGCGTGAGTGACTGAGAGCCTTAAAGACCAGAAGACGACTAGAAAACCCACGGTGCGATCTCCCAGTTCATGATAATACATCCATGTGACTCCTTGCCCTTCACTATGGAGGCGTCGAGATATGTCGACGCGCCAACCTTGACCGTTCGGGCAGTGGCAGCTTGAAACAAGCTCATGAGAGCTCTGACGGCGACAGGCCTATCCCTGTGAAGATCTGTGCCTTTGATAAACCCCGGCTCAACAAGGTTCATCACCACGTTGTCCGCAGACACTAGGTCGGTAAGCTGCCACATGAACATTTGACCCAGTAACTTTGATGTTGAGTAGATGTCCATGCGGTCAAAATATTTTCTGTCATTGAATGAGGGCAGGAGCGGAATCTCATTCTTATTGGCGAATTTCGCGCTGATCGAAAGCATGGCCGTGCTGATGGTCAGTCTCCCGGGTGAGCCAGCCGGGGACTTGGCTTTCAACACGGGAAGCAGGAGTATGGTGAGCAGCATTGTTGAGAGGTAGTTTACCTGGACGGTCTCTTCATTCCCGGTAGCGGCGACGATACTGAAATCCCCGAAGCCTACACCAGCATTCAAAATCGCAATGTCGAGGCGTGGCAATTCTTTCTCAACTCGTCCGACAAAGGCTTGGATAGACTCGTACGACGTCATGTCCAGTGACCACACCTCAATCGTGGCATTTGGGTACTGCGCTCGCAACTTGGTAGCTACACTCTCGCCCTTCACCGTGGAACGGACAGCCATGATGAGCCGAGAGAGTTGATAGGAAAGCAGTTGGTTGGCACACTCTAGGCCCAGCCCCGTGTTGGACCCCGTCACGATAATGACCTTGCCAGAGAGCGTAGTGCTGTCGGGGAGTGGCTGAGGTTTTGTGCGGAATTGGCTCTTGATAAAATGATTCGGAAAGAACGGTGTAGTGTCTGGAGGCAGTTCTTTGGAGGTCACCATTTTTAAACTGGATCAGTATGGTACGAGTAAGGATTTTTTGGTAGATATTGATACGAAGTCGAGAGTTGGGATTCTAGCGAGAGGGGGAGAGAGACACAATGGACAAAGAGAGAAGACAAGATGGCGAAGATGTGCGGATTTTATATATTAAATAAGGTGCGGTTCCACTCAATAAGCAATTCAGTTGCAGTAGGAAGAGCAACGGGAATGTAGCACAGTCCAAAGCAATTACCTTTGGAATCTGATCCCGCTTGAACTCATATTGATCGAAGACGTAGTCCTGACTGAGGGTACGTCTCAGTGTGGGACCTGATTGAGGTATCTTCACTCCAGACTTTACCACTTCTGGCAGTCAATACTCTGCATTAGCAGTTGCATCGTACAGGCGTAAGCTTTACGACAGGCCGTGTGCGGCGTGAACCAAGATCGGAATTATGGACTAAACCATTCCATTTGTGGCTAAAGTGATGCGGCGCTAATGCAGGACATTGAATACCGAATTTAGTATAGTCTAGATTGCTGATGCGTCTTACGAAGTAGATCGTGCGCTCGGAATTTTTGACTACGCAATTCTCGTCGTTCACAAGTAGCCGCAACCACGCGTGGTGTGACACTTGTCTCGTCGAGCAGCTCAGTCAATCCATTAATCGGTGCTAGGTCCGTGACTGCTGTGCTCTCTGAGCAGCATTTAGATATGGCCGCTCCCGAAGAAGCTGGTAAGTCCCTGGCAAGCAGGAGGCGCACAACCCTATCTGGGCATTCAAGTTCGTACATCTAATAAGCAGTAAACAGCAGAGATGCCCTTCATATTGACAGACGCCAAGGGCAAGACGAACCCATCCAAGCGCAAGCTAATTCGGACGCACGTCATGCTGGGGAGGAACCGAGGCAAAACTCGGAAAGCCAAGCCTACCAAGACTGTACACAGCTACGGTTCTGAAGGCCTTGAGGACAGAGATGGAACCTCAAATCTTCTGATCAAATTGAGCCACTCCATTGTGCCTAATAAGGTTGGCTCTGAGCTTTCTTTCACCCAGTTCGCTGCGGCTGTCGAGCCTCAGCTAGTTCATGACGTCTTGCGGTGTAAGTTGAGACCCCTAGATTTGCTCTAACCCCACAGCATGCATCAATCTGATTCTGGTAAACTCTAGTCTACTTTATAGCAAAGAAGGTCATGTACCCCCTAGAAAGCTACTTCATCTTTCACAAAACGACCAAGGTGGATACGTCGTGGTTCGAGCTCCTAACATCCGATGCCGCCTACATGCATGCCGCCGTCTTCGCGATTCAAGCCTACTCGTTTGCGATAGCCTCTACCCGAGAAACTCACGAGGCGTCTAAGCGAGCACTATCACACCAATATGCTGCGCTTCGCTTACTACGGGAGAGACTGTACTGTCCAGATCCGAAAGACAAGTTCTCAGACGCCACAATACTAGTAGTCCTTTATCTGGCACTGCACGCCTACTTTATGAATGAGTACGATACTTCACAGCACCACATGAGCGGGCTGCGCAAGCTGGTTGATATTCGAGGCGGCTTGACTGCGTTTAGCTATAACACGAAGCTGATTATCGAGTTGCTGAAGTGAGCATCTCAGAACACTGGGCCTGACGCTTTTCTCTGACCAGCTTCTAGATGCGATTTGGGTATAGCACTCCACAATGGCAGCCGGCCCATGTTTTTCGATGACCCAGCTTCGGAGCCTCTAATGCTATATGACTTGGCATCGTTAGCGGCGGATGAGCCAGAGCCTTTGCCGAACAAGCGTCGTTGGGATCAGTTTCGCATGGACCTCAGCTCAGGTTTGGCCGAGGCATGGGCATTCATGAAAAGATTTTGCTCAACAATAAATTCTGCGGCCGAACACAAGCGCCGGCTACCTAAGGAGACTCTGCTCAACGCAATGGCTTCTGTCATGTACCGCTTGCTTCATATGAGCTTCGACAACACCTCGGTGGATGAAGGCATCCGTCTGGGCCTTCTTATTTTCTCAGCCCACATCTTCCTCAACTTTCGAGGCATTAGGCAGCCACATAAATACCTGCCTGATACGTATAAGAACTGTCTCATGCACCTCGAGCTCCCAGGTACGCTACCACCTCAGATTCTTCCTTGGCTGCTCGTAATTGGCTCTCTGTCGACTTTCACCTCGGCTGATGACGTTTGGTTGATACCCTGGATGCGAGTCAACATAACGTTGTGCGAGACCTGTAACTGGAATGAGCTGCGCGGACTGCTGAAATCATGTCCTTGGATTGATACCCTGCACGACCAACCCGGACAAGAAATATTTGACAAAGCGATCTTGTCGCAAACGGATAATATTTCAGCGGGGTAGGAATAGGGTATCTAGCCTTGCAAATTAGTCCCGAGAAGACTGTATATGTTAAGATGCTTTGGCCGCCCGTCTAAATAAAAGCAGGATTGGCATTATAGCTAATCTCTAGCTGTTAAATCCTCATATTTTGCCAGCTGCATGGCTTTATTAGCTATTCAGTTCTGTGGCGTATTTGATCCGCTCACTAGCGCAAATAGAAACAAGACAATTTCATCCGACTATCTAGGCTCCAACTCCACAGCGGCCAACTAGGAAGCGTACACCGTCAACAGGCACCACGGCCGCCAATAAGAGACATACTCCAACGGCAATCGTACTGGTTTTGGCGAATCGAAGAGTAATGCGATCATAGTCGGCCAAGAACACGGCCTCGCGCTTTTCTAATGCCAAGTCACTAGTTTCATGGTTTGGTCGACTCAAGGTGCCAAGTTGGGCTGAGCTTGGGGGCCGTTGCAACAGAGCGGCTGAAATTGCGCGGGATGCAATGTTATTGGGTGAGGTGCTCAAATCTGTCGCACTCTCGTTTCTTGCTCTCCAGCTTTTCGCACTCTCATTAGCTTCATCCACCATTTTCTCACACGTATCTTTAAGTGCATCGAAAGCTCGCAACGAATTATAGGCTCAATCAACCGGCACAGAATTGCTTCCAGTAGGGACTTTGCCTAACCCAGCTGTGTTTCGATACACATCGGTTGAAATATCAACTTATGATAGGCGAAGAGAGGGGAGTAGAAGGATTTTTCCGTGTGACAGTACGACTAAGTCATTATTCCCGCATGGAAAATTCAGTTTTAAAGAGTCCAAAAAACATGGACTAATTTACTACTATATATAATATGTCTTTCTCAGCCCTTTGGTTATAGATCGCCGGGTGGGTTTTCCCTGGCCCACTCGGTTTCTGCCGCATGCAACCTGTCTTTCGCCTCCTTTAATTCTCGCTCTGTCTTTTGAATTTTATCCTCGAGTGCGGCTTTAGTCTTGATCGCCTCATCTGGAAGCTGAATATTCCGCGCCCAGTCTGTCAATCCGTTCAGGTATATGTTTAAATTGGAGATGGAGGCTCCGGTACCCTCGATCGACTTTTCCACGTCTGGCTTAAAGAATAATTCTGCCATACCTAGAACGGATTGAGGTGTTCTTCCTGAGCAAAAGGTGTCCACGTCGGCCTTGGCAGCTTCCAAAGCTTTCCTGTAGACGGGGATTCTCTCCTCCGCCTGCCTTACCAACTTTTTCAACATTTGCTCGACCCGCGGTCTCAGATTATTACCTTGTTGGGTTCTCATTGTTTCGCCAAATGTGACGCGCCCCTCCATGCCCTCTATCGCCCGGCGCAGAAACTCAACCTCCCATAGAGGTAGGTCTTCTTCTCGCTGGCAGACTCCTCCAGGACATAGCCTAGCTGCGCGTATCTCTGCCCTCTTACGGTCTTCGGCATTGATGACCAAACCTATCTCGGCATCTATAATGTTGAACTTGGCCATCCAGATATCGTCCGCTGTCACGGCAGACTCGAGGATTCGCTGGCGCTGCTCTCGTTGGTGCTGATCGGACTGGGACCACTTTATGAACTTATTCACCTCGTTTAAAGGTTGATCAGCGGAGTGCTTGGCCATCAACGCTTCATATTTGCGGCACTGCTCGGCCCGAAATCCCTCGGCGTCAAAGCGATCTGGCCATCCGTTTTTGCGATATAAAGACGCCAGGTCGATCTCGCGGCTCCATGTCCCCTCGGCATCATCCCCGCCGGGAATTTCTTCGAGTTCTCGATACCATTTATTAATGTCTCGCAAGACATCCTCTGCCGGCCGATTGGGGATGTACTCAAAGCTGTTTTCATTCTTGGTAGGATTCTTTACCGGAATATCTTTGAGGAGGGGGTCTGAGCTGCCGGTCCAATCGTGCTCTAAGACCCAGATACGGTGCTCTCTGGCATCGTATACAAGCATAGTATAGTGATTGCCAAGGAAAGACAACGGTGTATACCACGGCTTCATATAGGGACCATTCTGGTCCTCTTCGCCAGCATTATCCTCAATCTCTGCATATAACGGGTTGCGGCCCCATTCCAAAAACGGAAGATGTCGAAAATCGACAAATTGGCCATTTTTATAGAAATCAGACTGGCCAGCGACCTCGCAATTTATATAAGGCAAGATGCTGTAGAGGTAGACTATGGCGGGATCCAGATCCAGATTGTACTCGTCCAAGATGGGTTGCAACTTGCTCAAATCATGTGGTCCGACCTCGATGCCAGACCGGTTGAGGTAACTCATGTCAGCCAGTGTCTCGTAAATGGCGAGCATCAGATCAGCGATATTGTGCAGGCGAGCGCGCTGGTCGCCCAGAGGATCTTGTAGCGGCTCCATGTTGTTTATCGTAATGTGCTGCGGCGAGGACAACGACGCCAAAGCAGCGTAGACCGGACCAAGTACTGCTGGGATGAAGAGAAGAGCAAAAGAAAAGTGCCGGTAATGCATTATGCATCACAAAGTAAAGAAAATGACTGCTGTGTTTGACTTGACCAAGGAACCCTCTTACGGCGTCCTCGGTGCAGATCGGCTCGGGGGATTGCGACCGTGGTGCAGTGAAAAAAGATGGATAAATAACCCCCTTTTCCCCCAATGTCGTTACTGTACCCTGGAAAAATTTACCCCTCGCGTGCAATCTACGCCCCTATTATTACCCCCATTTGGTTACCCACTTAAGGGTCTCGAGGGTTAATGCTTGCAACTAAAGGGTTAGGGCAGTTACTACCTTGGACCCTGTATCTGCAAAGACGGATAGGGATCATAGTCGGCCCCACTTGCCTCTGACTTTGCAAGCTCATCAACTCCGGCACGACCTCAATTTGGCACGCATTCGGCGCACACACTCTCCCCACGGGAACAGTCAATGACCTGCAAAGACCTGGATTCTGGCCCCGAATGCAGAGGCACTAATTGCCCGGCTAAGTGTAGAAGGGAGTGCGGTGACCAGCTGTAGTGCGAGGAGGCTAGCAACGCGGAGCACTTGGAAATAAATCATATTGATAGATCTTGGATATCAAGACGGCAGCTGTGTTTTTAAGTAATATTAAATAACCGTAGTTTTATCGGCTTTTAAGCACGGGCTTTTGGATGGGATAACTAGAGATGGCCGGTTTCATGAGGCTCCATAAACCGCTGGACATCATCCTCCCACAGCTACTTAACACCGGACTTGTAACCGAGCATGACCGAAATTTAACGTGAATATTTGAAATCACATCTAGTATAGCAATACGGACTTTCTAGGCAGGTGACATCATCTTTCGAATCTTGATACTTCTTGCATGGAGCTTTTATCGCTCTGCCTGATTCGGGGTACCCGAACTAAGTTATCACGAGATGTCATCTAGGAGCTAAAAATCAATAATTCTACATGTATCCATGGTAATAGATTCAGTTTAGAGACGTTCCGCGTGATTGAGATCCGTCTTCTCCGTCGAGTTCAGTCGAAGCTACTTAGCTACCTTTCCAACACTTACTATCTACATCATACCCGGCCCAACAGCTAACACCAAACACGCAGATATCCGGTCGGCGACATGATAGAGGCCAGCATTCCCAAGGCGGTCAGATGGCCAATCCAGCTCTGATAACGAACACGGCCAGACAACCAAAGCGGACATATGACCAAATGCAAGCAAGCCCGCCAGGACCTCTGCAGCCAGTTCACCAACATCGATGCCGCCTGGGGCACAGTACTAGATGCGTTACATTATTTTTAGGGCACATGATAAGATTCAGGCCTAAGGTATCTTAAACTACCCCCCAGAACTGTCTTCCATGAGTTCATATGCAAGTGTAGCTATAATATCAAGAGCTCTTCTAAACGAATGACTAATTAACCTATTCTTTGAAATTTATATCTGGGCGTCTAGATACACTAATCTTAGCCTAGTCAAAGGATAAATCACGTTTACATTACTGGTGTTTCTGTCTTTCTAGAAGCAGGTTGTTGGTCGTTTTGGCCCCCAGAGCAGCTCGGAAGTATCGGCCTTTGCCGTTGGTACAACTAGGTACGTCAGATATCCGACTCATGCTTCATGGCACCAAAAAAAGAAGACGGAGCCAGATTTCGGTACCCTAGTCGAGGGTTACAGCCGAGGACCATTTGTCGTCCTTGTGCGTAACAAAGTCCTGATTCGCTCATACCATGTGGGAATTTCATAGGCTTGTATATGTGTTGGCGTGTGACATGGGAACCGGAAGCGGGGTCGCTCCCTGCTCTGGTCTACAGCTATGGGCAGGTTAGTGGATAGCCTTTTTCGCTCCCCTACGCCCGGCCGAACGTAAGCTATATCTGCATCTTTTGTCTTTGCTCTGTGGTCCGAGCGTTGTTTCCTGCCACATGCAGAGACAGACTCGGATAGTAGACCCTTTCCAGCCTATCTCTATTCTCGTCTCTTATCTCAGTCGCGCAGCTCGAGCAACGACCATGCCACAGCCCACTCTACCTCTCACACCGGAAGAGCTACTCAGGATAACCGGCACCAAGCCCAGGGTCCCTACGAAGGAATATCACCCGAAGAAGTGCAGGTTCTTCTTGAGGCAGCGCGAACCCAGCACGACCAACGGACCGTCCGCGCAGTCTTTGATAGCACCAGTCTCAGACACAAGTTATCCCCTACTTACCTGATTCTCATGGCCATCGACCTGTCCACCGGCGACTCGGTGCTGCATGCTGCGGCTGCCGCAGGCAACGGCGATGCTCTCGCGGCCGCTGTGAAAATGTTTCGGGGTCGCCACGGGCTAGTCGAGCATGAGCATACGTGGCATCTGATACGAACGCGCCGTAATGCTGCTGGCGATACGGTACTGCACGTAGCCGCACGAACCGGCCGGCAGGATATCGTGACGGGCGCGTATCGCCAGTACTTCAGTGACGGTATGCCCAACGAACAGGATATACGCGAGCCCGGAGTCGAGCTCCCGGCAGAAGAATGGACCTACGTTGACGGCGAGCGAGAGAGCCACGCGCACATGCCGCCACTCGTCTACCTATTGATGCAAAATAACTCGGGGCCTACCGCTGCCGAGGAGGCGCGGGCCACCGGACATGAGGGCATTGCGAAGTGGCTTGACGCTGTGTTAGAGAGGCTAGATCCCGACCATGAGAGTGCCGACAGAACCGGGATGCAGCGAATGCAGGACATGGTTCGTGGCCGGTACATATACGATGAGTAGGCAGAGAATGAACGTCTACGTGATCCTATTGCTGCGGCAGGGTATATAGCTAGCTATATGAATTTAAACCAGTTTTTTTTAAAAAAAAACGAGCAGAAGTACGTGCTTGGGTCAACTCGATCGAGAACTGGCCACAGCGCAAGTATGTGGGATATAACTACGAACAATACAACTCGGGTCCTCGCGAGCGAAAAATTCTTGCGCATCCATGCTCCATATCAGCATCGCAGCTACGCACGCCCAGCAACACAACCGCCAAGACTATAGCCTAGCCTAGCCCTGTGTCGTGTACCCTATATAGAGTTCAACGGGATCGCCCGTAGCGTTGCGAGGAGCGGATTTGGTGATTTGGTATGCAATAGCCAGCCTGGAGTATGATTCTGGGTTGATGATGGCGATGTCATAGGCGAGACCGAGCAAGCGTCCCAGATTGTATACCTCACCTCCCGGGGGTATACTGAGCCCTCTACAGGGTCCAAGGAGGAGATGGAATAGCTCATGAAACATGGTCGATGCCGTATACTCCATATTATCAAGATTCTGGGCCCCTTGTGGGACCTGTTCTGCGAGGACGGTTGCGCGGAGGATCGGATTGGGAGCCACAGGACCGAGATTTTTATACACCCAGTTCGATGGCCTGGAGTTGGTTGTGTAGAAGCCGCTTCGACAAAGTGTTATCCATGGCTTGGAGTTGAGCCGGTCTAGCCGCAGTTATCACTGGGGCTACAAAACCCTGTGTTCGGTCCATTGGCGTATAAGATGTCGAACCTGTATGTGTTATCCGGAAAGGACCAATACTGCACCATGAATCAGCAACTCAACTTTCACGCGAATTATACGTTTGACTTGCTAGGTATATTGATTGGCTTGAGCCCTGTCTTGTTGTTTTTGGACATATTCGGGAATATCCCGGTCGGCTCGCTTCGGTGGTCGCTTTGCTTGTGGAATACGTTAAAATTGGACATTATTACCAGCTGCGGCTCGACGGCGTTTTTCTTACTGATGCAACGGATGCAACCCAGAAGTAGGATAGCCCGCCGTGTTGTGTCAAGGGGCCCAGCAAACGCGAACCCTCACCGTATTATTCCCGACGCGTCAAATCTTCCTTGCCCACTTCCGCTACGTACATAGCCAATTAAACTGCTTTAATAAAGGGGGACATTTAAAATACCATAGATAAAAGTTTGGATTAGGAGGTTACTAATACGTAACAGAGATACGGTTATTCGGGCCGTACCTCAGTTATTTAGACGGCGTTTAGCTACATAGTTATATACATAGCCATCCAAGTTCATACCTCCTCTAGCTTCAACATTAGTCATATCGCGACAACGGCCGGAAGCCCTCTTATTCGACTTCAAGGCACAATCCGTATATCCAACTACAAACTGTTTTATGCTTTAGCCCCCTACTTTTTGGCAGGTGTATAGCTCTAGCAATAACCAGGTATGATGCTGTCAGTCACGCAATTTGGACACGCCTCGGAAAATCTTTCGCTTCAACAGTGTATGTGAGAGCTCGCGGGCTTTCACCCGACAACAGTATCGGCCACTCGATTGCTCCACAAAGTTGGAAGCGAAATAGATTCCTCCATTCTTTGATTCTACCACTGCGGCATTACTGCAATGCTTGCTTCAACGTCCCATGCCATGGAAGAACTCCCGGCCTTGGGCGCAGGTGATCTTGACCCAGCCGCAATACTATTCGGGGCCGTAGCTGCCAATGATGTAGATACAGTGAAGAGGTTCCTGAGCGAGAGCGAGACGGCGAGGATGGAGGTAGAGAATCGGGAAGGCTTCACAGCTCTCCATTTGGCAGCGCTGCACAGCCGGGTGCCTATCGCTGAGGTGCTCGTCGCGCACACGTTCGATGTCCGGCGCGAAGCTGCGGATGGGAGGACACCCTTGATTCTTGCTGCACAAAATGGGGACTTGCAAATGGCAACCTTACTGCTTGACCACGGCGCCGAGCCAGACTTCAGAAGTGCCAAATTTCCTTTTACTGCGCTCTGGGAGGCTTGTACCCACGGACATCTCGAGCTCGCCCGTTTCCTCGTCGACCAGGGAGCTGATGTCGATTTGAGGAACGACGACGGGACAACGCCCCTATTACATGCAGTAAGGAATGGGAGACCTGAAATCGTCGAGATGCTGCTGCAGAAAGGGGCCAGCAAGAGAATACGCCTTAAGGATGACACGACCATCCTAGACGCTGTCGGGGGAAACGACGCCATACGCCACCTGCTAGAGACCGACATTCTGCTCCAGGGCCCGAAAATTAGGGCCAAGAAAAAGCCGGAACCTCAGAGTACCTTGCGGCCGCTGCCTCCTCCTCCTCCCCGAGACGATGAAGACAAGCAAATGGCTTGTCGAGGGTTTGAAGCGACTATGGTGGAATTTTTTCTCGGTGACCGCGAGGAGCGAATTGGAATATCTGCTCCGATCTATGAAGTCTTGTACGGAAAAGGGCCAAAGGCAATGTTGATCCCCGCCCGTGAGCAGATGGGCGACGTGAAACCGAATTTCACGTGGTACCACGTCCCTTGCAATAATGTTGGTATTTTGAGCGTCAACACCGAGAACTATCATACTGAACCTATATGCACAGATTACATGGATTAAGGTATGATACCTAGCAGCTAGCATCCGACGTGACGGGATGTGAAAGATAGATATGCCCCTCGGCCCTCTGTCGTGATCCCTATTCTAACTATGGACCTTGCATCAACGGCGATAGGATTTGGTTAGGCGAATATGCGCAGAACGCAAAATTGAATTAGACGAAGGTCTCGAGACAGACTTGGGGCTCGCAGGGGAAGACGGCAACGCTGCACGAACTCGATTGTCCTTTTCAAGGCCACATTGCAAACCCGTCAAGGTAAGATCAACAAGAATTTTGAAGCCTATGCACGAATGGCTCCCGTGTTCTGACGAGATGGTGGTAGACTGAAGGTATTTCCTCAAAAGGAAAAGGCCGCTTGCGCTCAGCTCATGTTATTCGTACTCCCTACCTTCACTACGAAACATTTGCTGCTTATGGGAAGATGGAAACTTCCGTTACTGCCGCCAAAACCGCCACAATAGAGTCTGCTCGAGCCGTTATCCGGCCGCTGTCACCGATCCTGTCACAACCTGAGCAACACTCCGCAAGAGCTCCTGCGACTGGCTCCCCTGAGCCCATCTCTCCCAAGCATTCTTTAAATGCTGATAAAGGATCAGTCGAGAAAGCAGCTAGCGCACATCGGGGAAGCTCGGGGCCAGCTCTGGCCCCGCAGCATGGTAGTACCACGACCAGCCGTCGCAGAAAATCGGCGGACTCCCATCTCGAGGCTAGTCTCGGGGGGCTTCAGGACACGGTGATTGGGGCCGTAGGCGAAGACGTGGAAAAAGGTTATCGGGCCGAGCAGGACCTCGAAAGTCGGTTCGGAGGACCTCAGGATCTAGAAACAGCACTTCCGCTGCCTAGCTCTCAGCGTACCTCCTTGGCATTCGATATCGACAACCGGCCAGCCTTGACGCACAGCAATGCTGGTAGACCAACCCCCTCGAATGAAGATGTGCCTCGTGCATCCTTTCACTCTCGAAGGAGCGAGGACCAAGATACAGCGTCCGGAGCTGGGGGGTTGGAGAAGGATACCATGTCTATCCCTCGGCCACCCAAGAAAAATCTGAATGACCACTTGATCCAGGGCTACCTGGGGCGCCTGCAGCCGCGACGCACATTGGACCAATACCTCTTCTCCCAGCTTGAAAGTACAACGCATCGAGACAACGACCAGGTGGTGTATAGATACACCCAAACCGCCGCAGACATGACGCCGAAAATATTCATGGTAGATCAACTATGGCTATGGGTGCTGGGTGACGGTATGTTAGGATATGAAAGTTTTCTGCTTGCAACCTTGCAAATTGACCAAGTTTTTAGACACCGTAATCAGTAGCTGTCCCATGCGGTGGGACTCGTGGCTGCTAAAGGTGAAAGGAAAAGATCAACCCACCCGTAGAGCCCCACAGCCTACGAGTATCTTCGGCCACCGCATCGAACAAGCTATTTCGCAACAGCGCAGGCAGAGATTCTCAGTGATGAAGCCGCACAAGGGCAAAACAAAACCGCCATTTGGCCCAGCACCAGCAGATATCACCAGCTGGCCCGCACTCAAACAAGATGATCCCCTGAATGTCCACCAGGCGGCTCTCCGGTACCTGAAGGAGGGGCGAAGAGACCCTGTCACCTCGGTTTACGACCTCGCGGGCCGCATTGCGACCTGCTGCGTAGAGGTGTTTAACCCAAACCAAGTTCCCGAGGAGTTTCAGTTCTTCGAGTTTTTTGAGCGGTCGATTAGCCGTGTTGTGAGTTGCTTGTGACCCTGATGCCGACCTTGCGCGTCTTACTGATACGAGGGCGTAGCACGACCGGGCAACTAAGTGTCTAAAAGACTTCAAGGAGGAGCTGGGTGACGGAGGTATCACAAATATCAAGGCAGAAACAGAACTTGTCATTGAGGTTGAAGACATCTTGGACGAGTTACACACCCTGGAGATGGTTCTCACGGACCAAAGGAAGACGATGAGGGAGATGAACGAGATGCTAGGCAGCTTCGTGGCCAGGGATGGCGTGAATCCGGCGCTCGTTGACCTCCGAGTTCTGGACGGCCACCTTTCCCGGATCCGACACATGAAAAATATGGCAGACAATGCGTCCAAGCTGGTTAGTATGGTGCTCGAATGCTCTCGCCCCGCCTGCTAACCCTCAAATACAGCTATACCACTTGATAGATCTGAAGCAGAAGCAGGCCAACCTATCGGCCGCCGAGTCTGCCGCCAAGCAGGCCGAGTCCACGGCCAAGCAGGCTGAGTCCACCGCTACTCAAGGGCAAATCATTATGGTATTCACCGTGGTGACTATTATATTTGTGAGTGCGCTGAAATTTGGTAACGAGATCGGTCGCTGATGTGAGGCAGCTGCCCATCTCATTCATGGCCACTTTCCTTGCTATTAATATTAACAGTTTTCCGGTGGACGAGAGCGGTAGGATGCCCGTGAACTTCGTCCTCAAGTACGTCCTCGGCATCGGGCTTGGGTTGTCCATTCCGTTCGTCCTTGTCGCCTTGAACGCACAGGCCGTGTCGGAATATCTCAGAGAATTGAGGAACTTCGCTGCCTTTCGTGTGACATCGAGCTCCGTCGTGTACCTTTTTGCGGGCGCCGTCGTCGTCGCCATCATAACGTCGATTTGGACGGCCGAGTTGGCCAGCACAATAAAGATTGCGATAACGATATTCTTGGTCTCAATGATCGTCGTGGGAATCGTCACCAGGATGGTGTACGGCCTCATCTCGATTGCGAGATCTCCGATGGCTATGGCTAGTTTCACGATAAACACATCCTCCGGCTCCTCCGAGTTATGACAGGAAGCAGCGGGGACCACATTTTCCAAGTCATCTAGATCTAGATACACACTCCACAGATATATGTACATGACTGAGATATAATTGTCATTCTTTGGTAGAAACGCACCTCGCTGCTTAGAACAATCCAGCGACTTGTCTTCAGCCCATTAACTGCGCGAGCACTCGGATGCTGATTATCATGATAGTTAAACCAGCAAAAACTATGGCGAAGAGTGCAAAGCTAGCCCATCCAAGCGCCATCGCCGCGGCTCCAACGTGACCTGTGACTGTACCATAGCTAAGCACCTCAGCCATTTTCACGGCAGCGGCGCTTCCTATGTGCTGCCACAAAGCCGCCAAGAGGCTGAGCATAGAAGATGCAGCTATGAGTGCATCTCCCAACATCGCGAGCGGCCGCGAGGGGAAAGGCTTGACCTCGGGATCACTGACGTCGGAGCCCTCCGCCTCATGCCAGCCGGGGAAGGTACACAGTATTAAGAAGACGAAAATGGCCAGAGCCGCTGAAATAAATCTTGAGCCCACATAAGCGTTCCGCGATTCAGAGGACCCCGAGTTCGGAGAGGGAGATGGGTGTTGGCTCACATCAACACGTCGAAGACGATCTCGTTCTTGAAGGTCTCTGCCATGTATATAAGATTCAGCGGGTCCGCCGTCTGCAAGCCAGATGTCGGCCCAGCCTCAGTAGCCGCCTGACGAACGAGAGCGGCCAGGTCGGCCGCGCTGCTGGAGCAGATCCACTGTCCGCTGGCTTCCCACATGCACATGCCCATGTAGCCCACACGGATCTCGAGAGCCGTGTTGTGGCCGCGGAGAGTGGCAAAGATGGACGAGGCATTGGGGTTGACCACAGACGGGTCTTGGACTGTAGGCAGCGAAGATAGGTCTGTGTACGCCAACGAAACGAGGTAGACATTGCTGAGGCTCTCATTGGAGCAGCCACCGAGTAGGATTGCTGGACAAGAGTCAGCCCACGACGCTCACGGCTGCGCCTGCAACTCAACGGCACTCGACATACATGTAAGGATGACTGAAATCACAATGAGTATCATAAGGACGTGGTGATACCCAAGGAATGGAATAAAGCGGTACCATCCGAACTGAGCTAGACGTGCTGCTGTATGTCAGTACTCCGCGCGCTATAAAATCTTGACGGGGCTGAGAGACAGTGTACCTACAGGTTGTACTCGCCATCTTGATGCCTAGGTATTATGTGGTTTCGCACTTTTTGCCGCCCGAAATGCATATCACAGAATAGTTTTGCGCGAAAAAGACTACGCGACCTTACTTAACCGAACGCGCTGCAAGCGAAAATAAATACTGCGCCAGGTCCCAACCCCGCTTTTCTTTTGGTAACGGTGCCTATAACCTGCCCTTCAAGTCTTGTTAGAAGACCTATACTGATGAACTTTAGACCGTGCCGGATTGTAGCTCTAAATCTACTATAGAATAGTCGGCCCGTACCTCCTACATCTTCTTGCTGAGCAATATAAATTTGCATCAAAGTAGAGCTTTTTGTTGAAAAGTTCCGGTCCAGCTGTTTTCCCGTTCCGATTCCGGTGAAACTGGTAGACGAAGCGGCCGCAATACCCGGTACGTTAATGGGGCTTCGGCCTTATACCTTGAAGCGGCCATGCTCGACCTCACGGATGTGGGTCGACTTGGCAAGTAGGGGTTTGGGATCCTAGCCATCCACAGCGCAGCTAGGTTGGATCAACAGAATATTGTCGGCGCAAGACGCTCCCTCCCGTGCACATCCAGGCGAGGCCCGCTGCCCATTCACCATGATAACTCTTTAAGTAGATCACGGCCGCGGGGTCTTCAATAAATTTAAGTACATGGACTGCCAAATTTCAACCACGTTCATCCCAGTAATCCCAGTAAATAGAATAGCCAACCAAGAAATTGTCATGCAGCGACCCTTCTACGAAGTTAACATGTGCCTTACTGTTATTTCCTTGTGTAGCTTTATTTTTCGATCTATCCACGTCACTATTCAGCCTAAACTAGGGCTCAGCCGTTTGCTTGTGCCAGAACTCCTCTATATAGGCATAGGTGTCTAAGATGGGTAGACCAACAATGTGATATATAAGTTTCTCGCAGCTTAAGCACTTTATCTATATATGTCTTTACGCCTTAGAGAATAAATAAGGTATGGGTAGTACATAAAGTATTTACATTGACCACAGCGTTGCGGCTAAGCCAGCACAAGCAAATATCGCACCTCCAGTTCGCACAACAAGTGCTATACCCGGCACGTAAAGCACAACCAATGAATCAAGCAAATCGTATAGCGAATAAAGATCGAGAGGGTATATGTAATAGGGCCTACGGAGCTGGCTATTTGGCCTTTGGCTTCCGTCGGGGTTACGCCGAGGTTGTTTAGACACCCGCTACGGCGTATAGCCCGCCGGAGGAACTAGGGCGACGGCAAACCTTTCGGCGCCGTGAGCCACGGACCGCCTGAATCACCAGAGACCCGGAGCTACGGCAAACCTTGCGGCGCCGTGAGCCACAGGCCGCCTGAGCGGCTTTCTATTTGTATATAATAGCCGTAAAATAAGTAGTAGACAAGTATACCGCTTTCTGTGGTGTTTCACACATTTGTGTCTAACTGGGATGCGACACCGAACAGTTGGTCACTAAAAGTGGAATAAACGGGTAATAGATGTGACGCCTACATGCTGGTGAACATCCTTGCGACTGCGCTAATGGAGCCAT
>FTLB01839099.1_pt1 | contig 21138 bp, 31 predicted proteins | sample 1658291 | NCBI WGS metagenome assembly FTLB01 (sample SAMEA3914812, study PRJEB12502) | metagenome | biome: forest; material: soil | place: Canada | collected 2011-07-07 | depth 0.1 m
ACCCCGAGCAGACCGAGCAATTGGTACTGGTCGACCCGATCGGACTGGAGGACTGGAAGGCCAAGGGCGTCCCCTACCTGAGCATCGACGACCTCTACGTCACCGAGCACTCGAGCACCTACGCCTCGATCCGCGCCTACGAGCAGGCCACCTACTACGTCAACTCGTGGAACACGTCGTACGACGTCTGGGTCAACATGCTCGTCAACATCTACAGCGGGCCCGAGGGCGAGAAGTACGCCTTCAACCAGGCCCTCGTCAACGACATGGTGCTCGACCAGCCCATCGTCTACGAGCTGCCCATCCTCAAGACCCACACTCTGCTCATGATCGGCGACAAGGACAACACCGCCATCGGCAAGCAGTGGTCGCCCCCCGCCGTCCAGGCCATCCTCGGCAACTACCCCGTCATCGGCCAGGCCGCCGCCAACGCCATCCCCGACTGCAAGTTCATCCAGTTCCCCACCCTCGGCCACGCCCCCTTCATCCAGGACCCGGATTCCTTCCACGCCGCTCTGTTCGGCTGGCTCAATTAAGAAGGGGGGGTGTGGGTTTCACCCAACCTCCGTCGGTCGTAAGGACTACTACCCGCCCTCTCGCGCGCGCGCGCAGTGACTTGCTTAGCAGACCGGCGTGGCGCCGCAGTTTCAGATAGAAGAATTTGTAATGACATCGGCTTGTATGAACGGATTAGGCCTGTCCGCTTTCTTGAAGTAAATAGTTCCCCAAAAAGGCATATATATACCCTTCTCCGCCGTTTGTGGTTGGCTACGACCTGGTAAACGTGATCAAGTCAAACTTCTGATAGACATCACGCGGCTTGCCCGTCGTTTTGTAATCGCCCAGTCAGTGACTAACCGTGTACCTACCTACCTTTGGGTTCAAAGGTCAAGTGGTGGCGGTTTCTGGCTCTCGTCGGATCTCGTGGGGATCTGCCGTGGTTAGATGCGCCGTCTCCTGGTGTTGTTATTTCCGTAAAAAAAAAAAAAATTGGGGCCGAGCCCGGGGCTTTTGCACTTCACACAAGACGGGATAACGGCGAGAGGGAGCATATCCACGGACGGCACCACAGAGCGAAAACAAAAAGCAGACAATGATTCGAAGAGCTTCTCAATTGACCCTTTATCATGAGTTGGTATGAATCCCATTCACGCCGTAGCCGAAATGCAATTGCCTGCCATCCAGCCAAGTCTTTTGTGGCCATTCGTTCCCGTCTCCCTCCGCTTGACGGAAGAGAGCCCTGCGGGCAGCGTCGCCGCTCCTCGAGTCGTCGTAATCCCAAGCCTTTTCATCTCCGCCACCTCTTACATCACAACACCGGAGTTGCTGGCAATACGCTGGAGAGAAAGTTAGCCATCAGGTTTCGTGCAAGATTGGGACGAATCAGCTGTGTCACTTACGGGCCAGAGCTCAGCAGCCTCCTTTCCGACGGGTCCAGTGATGGCAGATCCCTTCATCTCACCCTTGGGGTTGACGATCTGTGAAGTAGGAAAAAAAGGTTAGCGTATTGGTCTCTCGGTAGCCTCGGGCAGAGCCACCCCAGTCTCGCAAAGGTAATTTTGTTTCCGCCTCTTTTTTCGGTGTCTGGTAGGACACCATTTGCCGGTAGCAGCAGTTCTACATGCTATCCGGCTCTTGAATCTCCAAACGGCAAAGGGGGGAATAAGTGTTCAACGTACAACACCGGCGTTGTCCTCGAAGTAGAGGAAGACACCGTCGAATCGCTTCCAGGGCTTGGCCTGGCGGACGATGACGGCGGGGTGGACCTTCTTCCTGAGCTCAGGCTTTCCCTTCTTGACTGTGGCCATCACCATGTCGCCGACACCACCGGCGGGGAGTCGGTTGAGACGAGCACCGATACCCTTGACGGAGATGATGTAGAGGTTTCGCGCACCAGAGTTGTCTGCGCAGTTCATGATGGCACCGCTGTTTTCCTGTCAGCCTTTCCCGCTCCAGCATATTCCCACAGCCCGTAACTCGGAATCGATCGTAGGAGGGGATTCGAGGGATCGAACGTACACTGGGAGACCCAGGGTCATCTTAAGCTTGCCACCGGGGGCACCACGTCTGGAGACGCAAGTCAGCAAAACATTATTCGAAATGGGTCATCATTTTCTCAGTAAATCTGATCCTTTCTGCTCATCGCCCGGAAAGGACCACGAGACGTCCTTGGCCATGTTCCAGAGGCACAGAGGGTCGAACTCTGCGTTGTATGTCCGCTCTTCGAACGTCCACAACTCCCCAGTCTCGGCCAGCAAGCGTCCAGTTGTCGTCCCGTCCGGGCAGATGAGACAGATTGAATGCAGATAACGTAGAGTAGGAGGCATGTCGAGAATAATACTCACGAAAGCTTGGCCATTGCGAATGTTTAACCGTAATCTGGCGACGAGATGGTTGGTTTTACGGAAAATTTCTAAAGACTCTAAAGATTTCGATGCGCTCACGCATTTTCGGCGGTGGTGTGGATCGAGAAGCCCTAGAAATTTCAGATCACGTGTGATGCGGGGTGCTCCACCTCACTCAATCTGGTTTTTTCTTGTCAAATTCACCGTAACAGATTATAGCGAGAATTTGCGTGTTAAAATGTTAGTGCATTTAATCTGGCTAATTCCCTAGATACACCTCGGTGTGCGAATCAACACCCTCGAGGCACTATGAAGCGCGCTGTAAAATATGTACTCTCTCATGCATTATGCTTCTTCTCAATGTCTAGTAATTTGGCGGAGCTGTGTTTTTCGGAGCCATAAGATGACCTCGACGTGTCGTCTCAATCTCAGACCCCCAGACTGCCCACGACTCTCAACTCGCCGCGGGCTAGTCGACTTGCCCCTTCCATCTCGACCTTCTTAAGCGGGCGGTACTCGGGCTTCCACATCTGCTCGCGAATCCAGTCGTCCAGCTCCCCCTCATCGGTGGGGATATCCCTCTCCGTGGCTACTCCTTCGCGAACAGCCGATTGTATGACCTTGCGGGCGACACGCACGCTCACGTCGCGAACGACATCGACGCCGGGAAGCAGAGGCGCCGTCGGGTCCTTCAGCACAGGCCCCATTCCCGCCACGGCCTCGACGGCGGCTACGAGCATCTTGTCCGTGACCAGATTTGCTCGGCAGAGCACGGCGCCGAGTCCGATGCCGGGAAACACCACACTGTTGTTGCATTCCGCTGGCTCAATCTCCACCTCTTTCCCATCCTCTCCCCATGGACCCTTGACGGGCTTAAACGGACTGCCAGTCGCAACCAGAGCCTTGCCGTTTGTCCATTTCAGTAGATCCTCGGGAACTGCTTCGTGGAGGCGTGTCGGGTTCGAAAGCGGTAGGATGATTGGCCGATCCACGTGTTTCGCCATGGCTCGTACAATCTCCTCGGTGAAAGACTTTGGCACGGTTGAGGTACCGACGAGGACGTTCGGGTGAATTTCGTTAATGACGCCGAGGAGATCCGTCTTCTTGTTCTCCCAGTCTTCCTTGGGTCGCGCGAAAGACGTCTGTGCATCTGTGAGGTCAGTTCCGGTTGTCAGGAGACCGGGTTTGTCGACCAGCCTGGGAAAGGTTAGAACGTAGACAGCGTGAGGGAAGGGGCCACGCGAAGGAGATGTGTACCAGATGTGCTTTGCAGCCTCCTCTTTGCTGATCCCTCGTTCGGCGGCAATGGCGTCGCGAACTTGATCGGCGATTCCCACCCCAGCGGTTCCAGCACCAAACACCACCAGTCGCAGGTCGCTCAGCTTCGTCTTGCTGACGTGTAAGCCGGACAAGATAGCGGCCAGGGTGACGCACCCGGTTCCTTGGACATCATCGTTGAAGCACGGCAACTTCGTTCGGTACTTGTCGAGGATCCGTCTCGCTGGGACCGAGTCAGCCGTGAAGCATGAAGATCGGATGCGTGACTGTTATTATATCTTACCGTTGGGCAGGCCAAAGTCCTCGAAATGCAGGTATGCTTTCGGATACAGCTCTCGCGCGGACTTGACAAACTCGTCTACCAGCTGGTCATACTTGGGCCCGCGCACTCGTTTCTCGCGGAGACCGAGGTAGAGAGGATCATTGAGTAACTCTTCGTTGTCGGTGCCGCAGTCTAGAACGACGGGGAGCACGCGGTTGGGATGGATACCAGCGCAGAGCGTCGTAAGCACGAGCTTTGCAATGGAAATCAGGATGCCGCCGCAGCCCTGGTCACCAATGCCTAGGATTTCCTCGCCGTCTACGCGATACAGATGGTTAGCTCCCGTGACCGAAAAGTAACCCGGAGACAGCAGCCCGTGCATACCGGTGACTACGATGTAGTCGATATCCTCGGCTGTGCCCCACTTTGCTAGATTATCACGGACATGCTCAATCTCATGGATGTTGAGGAAGAGACCTTGCGGCCGTCGGAATAGCCGCGAGTAGTTCTGGATGGCGTCGCCTTCCGTCGGTGTGTAGACGACACTGAACATCTCCTTCAGATGTTCACTTATGAGCTACCCTTCCAGTCAGCGCGGTAAACCACAGCCTTACGGGGGATGTGACTGCCCAGCCCTCTGGCCAACGATGCCTTCAACCTTGTCCCACGCGAGGCAAATACACTCCTCCAACTTCCCGTCTCCGATTGACAAACATTTGGGACCCTCCGACCCCCAGTCCTCAAATGGACGCTGCCATCCCGTGCCTTGTCCTCTGTAGACTATTTGGATACAAATGAAGCCCTCTTACCTTGAAGTACAACACCTCGTTCTGCTCCTTCATAGAGGTCAGGAAGGTATTCTTGGCAAGGTCGTCCGGCCTGGTAGAGTACTGCTGGTAGGCCCGGTGGATCTGCTGCTCCAGCGTCTGGATCCCCGGCGGCAGCAACCCCGTCAGCTCGAAGTCCTCCCGCTCCTGGGCCGTGAAGGCCGAGCCCTTGTTGAAGTACGGATGCTGGAGCAGCACGGTGCCTTTGAGCGCGCACTCGAGCGGGCCGCTGGTGTGCAGCGGAAGCTGCGAGAACTTGTGCTTGCCCGCCATGGTGGAATGAGCGCGGGGCAAGACGGGGAGAGAGAACCGCACGCTCTGGCAGATCTTGTTGCCGAGCTTCAACGCAGTCGAGGCGGTTGGCAATGGCATACGGATGGCATTCACTTCACGCACGCTTAGGTCAGCACGCGGCGGGGGGGAGGAGAGGATGGCGCGATAGGAGTCGAAAGTCGAAGAAATCGCTTCACGACTGATCGCGTTCCTTGATCACTCTATTTACGAGGAAACAGGCAAGAAGAAAATGGGCATGGGTTTGTTTGCAAAGCCGCTCAGGTTGCATGTCAATGGAACGATAGATGGGGCGTGCCCAAGTGACGTAGGCGACACAAAACGGCGCTATCCGAAGCAACACCCGCGCCTAGTTGGCCAGGCACGTTCGTTATCTTGGTTCCTCGTTAGTGTTTCCCAGGCGGGCCTGCAGAATCTCCTGTCGGGCTGGGAGCTTCTGCAACGAATGGGAGACATCGGGCACATGCATGTGGGCAACGGATACCATTACAGTCAAGCAAAGTCAAGAGTCCAAATGGTACAGTAAATGCAGAGCAGGTCAAAGCCAGACTTGGTCATATGTTGGAGCGCTGGGAGCCTCGCCAGTGTGGAGGAATTAAAACTGACGGGGACTATGATGGCCCTTTTCATTCTTGCAAGGACAGCAAACACCTCCTTCCGAAGAAGAGAAGCATCGTCTTCGCCAGCCCCTTCCAGTCCAAAGCACAAGACGTACGTTGAAAGGAAGGCCTTCCGAAGAAGACTCGTGGGTGAATCGAGTGGCTGGGGTCGAGTCCTGCGAACGACAGACCTACCTGTTGTTCATCGTTTACGCGCCCTGCTGTCGAGACAGGTATGTGTGTATCATTGCGATCTCTTTTTTTGATCGCAGAACTGCTCGTGGCTGTTATGGTTCCAGAATTGGCAAGTTCAGAGCTCCGGCTGGATGGCGCGGATGCTGGTTAAACACTCAATCTTTGATGATTGTGTCGTGCTTGGGTGGGAGAAACGAATTTTTTTCTCTCCTGTGGACAAAAATCGAGATGGACAAGAGTGGGGCACCAGCTTCATTGAGGCGGGCTCGGCGGGGTTCAACCTGGAAATTGGTCAAGGAGATAGAGGTGGGGCGATGTTCACAATTTTGAGACTCAAGTTTGGAAATACTCGGTCGCGTATATGCGCACCTCGAGGCATTCATTCTTCCCTTCCAGAGCTGATGCCATCTCCTGACAATCATATGTACGCTTCCTAATTAAGTGTTACTATTATATTGAGCGCCGTAGGCAAGCGCGTTGCGCGCTAACACCAGATCTTTCCTGTCCCCGGCCACATGTCAAGCTTCCCCCGCATACGTTTTGAGCTTCTACGAAGCAGAGCAGAGGCCGTTCTGGACGCTAGGCGGGTTGCTGGACGCATCGCCCCAGTTGTAGGTGCCGAGCTTCTGGCCCAGAGTGGTGGTGCTATCCGACAGAAGGTAGTCGCCTGCAGGGCCGATGTTAGATCTCGCTGGGACGCGCGGAACGGCAGGGAGTTGGGTGTGTGATGTGAACTTACTCGCTTTCGGGAGGTACCACCAGTCTTGGCTGCGGAAGGCATTGTCCGTCAGCTGGGAGAGGACGTCATTCCAGCCAGTGTTGCGGGTGTTGTAGTTGGCGTGCTTCGACCACGCGACGTAGACCTTGGCATGGTCCAGGTTCTGGCGTCCGTTCGGCCCGCCAATGTTCTGCGTCTCGTCCCCGCTGTTCAGGGTGTTCTGGATGCTGCCCCAAGCGATGGTCTGGTAGCCGCTGTGCTGCGACAGCATAATCTGGGTGGGCTGCCAGGTCGTGTCGCTGTTCTGTCCCCAGATCACGATGACGCGCTCCCAGTCGCTGGACGTGGGGAAGAGAGGATGCGTCAGCTTCTTTGCGCGTGGTCTTTGCGGCAACGGATCGACACTTACTAGGGGTGCCCGAACACGCCGTCGGGGGTGAACCCATCCTTCTGGTAGAACAAGTTGTACGCGACGCGGATCTGGGTCGACGAGCACTTGCTGAAGGTGAAGTAGACGGGGAAGGCCGGTCCCGGGTTGCCGATGCCCACTCCGGGGGTGCGGCAGTTGCAGCCGGCGTTGGGCCAGCCGCAGAGTCCGCCGGAGGGAACTTGGTTAAAGGAGGCATCGGTCGCGTTGGTCGGGTAGCACGGAGGCTGCTTCAAGGCCTGGCCGAAGAACCACATGGGCGCGGCGGCCACGGCGAGCTGCACGCCGCCCGAGTTGAGCCATCCGGTGACAGTGCTGTCAGGGTATGACGTTACCGCGGCAGCTGCCGCGATCAACGAAGCTCCGGCGAGGAGAGACCGAATCGGGGAATGCATCCTGGCGGCTGGGGTTCTTTGGCGAGACTGAGATCTGGAGATGCAGAGGAGCCTGACAGTAAGCAGCGATCTCACCAGCACAGAGCCGCCGGGCCGGCTAGAGCTTTATAAACTTTTCCCGCCACGTCGTAGTATTCCCAACTTCGCGATGTTCCATTCCAGATCCCAGACGGGAAGTGTTCTCCTATAGTTGACCAGGGCCATTTCCCACGGTTTGGCACAAGCGCCGGCCCATACCCTGGTCTCACCACACCAAGCATTAGTCCCTGTATCACCCGAGTCGTCGCCATGTGTTATCTCCAAGAGCGCGGCTCAGGCGATCCCTAAGCTATGGCCATCCCTCTCGTAGCGACAGGCGGCGGAACGTGCGGTGTATACGACCTGCATAGAGCGAAACCGTGACTTGTCTTCGGTCTGCCATCTGGTTAGATGGGGGGTGTTCCTGCAGCCGGGAAAGTCTCGTCCAGCGGCCCATGGCCTCAGCATCGGTCTTGTGGGTGGCATGGTTGGCCCTTAATTACCACCATGACCGTTCGCCAAGACTCGCTGTAGCCATCGCCTACCCCGCTCCAAATTGGCGTTGCAACCCCCTGGGGCAAAAAATATCTTGGCGTTATAGCACGCCAGTTTGTTTACGACTACAGTGCAACCCAGCCCACTGGAAGGATGCGCCGCGCGGGAGGATCCATATTAATGCCAAAGGGTAATTGAATCCAAGACTGTTGTGTTTTTGCTTGTTTTTGTGTGTGTATGTGTGTGTGTGTGCGTGTTTGTGTGTGTGTCTTTTTCCCTTTGTCTTGTATTTTCCTTTATTTTCTGTTCTTTTTTCCTACCTTTTTTGGCCATGTTTAAAACCCACAAGCTCGAGGCAGTGCATTATGCGAAATATGGCAGCCTGTTTTTTGGGGTAGCGTTCCCCGGAATGTGGCGTTCGGAGATTGAGCGATCGCTATTGTCGAATTCGGCCCTCCGCACTGGTTTCACATGATTGCCGCCTGGTGCATTACACTCTGGTCCTAATGGCATCTCGTGCTAGGACGGGCTTGGTAAGTACCCTAAGTTGTGGGTGGTCACTGGAGCAATTCTATTTTATGCTCCCTCGTAACCTCGAAAACACCCGTGATTACGGTTCTAGACGTTCAACGAGATCGCACGTCAGGCGTTCGTTGGTATCCACTTGGCCAAAGCCGCTGCGTTATACCAGCCTCATCTTTAGACGAGTTATAACACGTATGGGTAGGTTACCCAGCCCGAGCTAGGGTACCTTGCCTACCTACGTTACCTACGACCTACCTTTTCTATAGACACCTAAGTTCCCTGGGCCAAGCCGGTGGGGTTGAGATACTATACCCGAATTTACGTAGGAAGCTACCATACTTTGACTTAGCTAAGTCACTTGGAAGCTTGGGCATCTCGGAGAGGACCACTTTCGGCAACGCCTCTTGCTGCAGTGGACCTCCCGTATCTGGGTCGCGCTGCGGTATGGAAAGACCCAACAACGCTCCTTCCTTGGCCCAGCGCTTCTCTAGAGCCAACGGCCTGGCCAGGATCATCCATGTGATCACCAGTGCGACCATGTTGGGGTTCTACCATCGTGTACGAGCGCGGGGAGTTCTGTTGAACACCAAACAAGCACTAGCTCGGCTCAGATGCTGGGTTGCCGATACCACCTCACCTCGCCGTTTGACACCCACTCGCGTCTTCGACTATGCTTGCCAAGGGTCTATCTGCGTTACCGCTCATCCTTTGTCTTGACTGCATCTCGTCGACTGCAGCCGAGGAGTATGGCAGCTACCTGGCGACGACGATCGTCACAGAGACCGTCTTTTCGGCCTGCGGCTCTGTTGAGCCTCCATCGGTACGCGAGCTCTCCGAGACCACGTGCCTGATCCCAACTTGAGGGTACAGACGCTGACGGGTACAGGTCACGTCACCCTGTCCCTCCTCCTCAGACCTGGTTCTCCCCAACCATGCTGTTTTGAGCGGCGTGACGCTGTATCCGGCGAGCTCACCCACGTCCTGCTACTCCCTGCCGGTCCCCGTGTCCTCGCTCGACTCAGTGGCATACCACCCCAACGATGAGGAATTTTCCGACAGCGAAAGCGGTACAACCGGCGCCGAAAACCCCATCCTCTTCTACGTCGGCAGCAATGCCACCTCGCCGCAATATATTGGGACTACCATCAATGGATCGCGGGTTCTGCTGGACCTTTCTTCGGAGGCCTCCCAGTCCGGCCACGTTGCAGTCGTTCTCTCCGGCGGGCAGTCTCTCGTGTTAAACAATGACGGCATTCACCTGTACCAGGATAGTTGCGAGTCCGTCTCTTCCCTGGCGATAGCCAACTTTACTCACCAATTGGCGTCGCTTGGCACGGCACCGCAAGCGCCAGCTCAGCCTCAACCTCCGTCTCGCATGGTCAAGCGGCAGGCAACACAAGAGACGAACTTTACAGTCGAGGTTCAGATGGACAAGATGGTAGATGTCAACGTGCCGCAGCCCAATATGACTTTCGGGAATTCGGCCTGCACTTTTCAATCCAAAAATTCCAGTACCAACTCCGATACCGTAAGATGGACTTGTCAGTATCCAGGAGAGCAGAATGGGCAAATGACCTGCGAGAACGGGTTCCGCTCATGGGTAAATGGCTCTTCAAGCAGTCCGATACCCTCACCAAAGAATGTAACCGACTTGGTCGACTACATCTCCCCGTTTCTCAACAACACGGCCGCAGCCATCGGCAACTTCTTCCCGGCATTGACTCCTATTCTTAGTCAAGTCACCCCCTTCATCCAACAGACCCAGCAGGCATTGACGGATACTGTTGAGTTTGGAGGCGAGACGATGTGCCAACTTCTACATCAGAACGACCTCAACCAGCTCTTGATGCAGGCCCCGGGCATGTCTAGCATCTACACCATCGGCGCCTTTGTGTCACCTCCCGTGCCCGTCATCAGCGCAAATCTCGTCAAGCCGACGACAAGTCCGACAAAGGAGCCTCCCAGAGAGGTCTTGCCAGGTCAGACTGGATTCCCCTTGGTGACTGCCCTGAGTTTCGTCCCCTTGCCTGCGCTGCCGTCACTGGCACTTCCATCCTTGGGGATCCCCAATTTGAGCATAAGAGACGTGGATGAGGCAGTACCGAAGTACATGCACGAAACATCCGCTGCTGTACCCAGCCCTAAATCAGTCTAATCCGGAACTTCTTCGCAGTTCATATCTCTCAGTCCTGCAATGCTACAGAGTCAGTAGTTTGCACGAGCTAACCTAACCCGCAAGCCTAAAGGAGGCCATTTTTATACGTTTTGGACGTTTATAGCCACTTGTGGATCTAAAAGGAGACCGGCATGGCGTTTATTTCGAAAAGCTAATGATATTGGAGTTTTCGCAGAACAGGACATCATGTCGCCAGTAGACCAATTAGTTTGAGCTGCCAGTATGGCTCGTAATCTGTGCCTTGATAGTCAATGCTAGTCTCATTACCTCTTTTGCGCATTCGCGCTGCCTGTACTAGCATTACAAGCCTCTGATGAATAAATTACGTTCTGCATCACTGCACCTTTGTTTACATGGGCTAATTGGGTCATCTGCCGCCCGAGACGGTGCCGCTTTATAAATTTGTATCATTCTCCGTGCTCTCACCCTCAATGGACTCTGCACTTCACTGCATTTATTTATTTTTCTTAGATATTAATATTTTTAACCATCTCCCATTAGCACGTTATATGCCACCCATTGGATCGACTGCTTGCTACGAGGTCCCCTGAATCACGTGTCTCCACTTTTCTATCTTATCGAACGCCTTCGAGAAAATTTCTTGATCATTACCGATTTCTGTTTCCCCGAAAATCCGTGTTGAGTGGGTAAGCAGGTTCGCACCTTCGGCTGTGGCACAACCTCATCGTTGACCCCATCTTTGCAATCAAGCGTTTTGGCAAAGAGTTGCCTCTTAATGTATCGCTTCTAGACATTACTCTACTTCACTGTCATGCCTCTTCTCGCATCCCGGCCTACTCAGGAAAGGCGTCACCAGACGACCACATCGTCCAGTCCGGACAGGACAACCGCTGTCCGCCACCCAATTGTCACAGATCTAACTATATGCTTCTTTCCTTCGACAGTTTCTCCCTCCACCTGCACACTAGACTCGCGAATATGGCACCGTGTAGAGAAGGAGCTCTACTTGAATATATACCCTCGGAACCGGAACGCATGGCTGTATGTAGCGATGGCGAATGAGGAAGAGCTCACAGCCGAGGACCTCTTGGTTATAGACATTCGAGTCGGCGACATCCCCCCAAATCCGAGTTCAGGTAATGTATGGGAGAGTCGGCCCGGCGGAATCTGGGTGCTGAGAAGCAAGTTTTCTGGCGTGATTGATCAGGCCGTGACAGAGGTGGATGTTCTCTTCGGTCTGGATGCAGTTGATCCACGACCACAATGGGCGCTCATGCAATCATCGCTCCAACTTGACAGTCAGCCAGAGATACCGGTTGCAAGACTTAGCGTGCTCCGCGGCAGGGCCAGGCCGAGGCCAGATGCTCCTGCGGCTTTAAGGGTTAAGGATGATGGCATATTTAAGATTGTCCAGATCTCTGATACGCATATGGTCACTGGCATCGGAGTGTGCAAAGATGCTATTGACGCTCATGGCAGAAGTCTACCAGAGAGTGAGGCCGATCCACTTACGGTTGAATTTATCGGAAAGATCTTGGATATTGAGAAACCAGATCTTGTGATTCTCACGGGAGATCAGTTGCACCACGATATCCCCGATAGCCAATCTGCCCTGTTTAAGGTGGTTGCTCCTATAATCGAGCGTTCAACTCCGTTTGCAGCTGTCTTCGGTAATCATGATAGTGAGGGTATCTACGCCTTATCGCGTGAGTAGCTTTTTTCATAAGTCGATCAAAATAAAGAGGTGGCAATCGGTGACGCGCTCAGAGTCGTCACGCTCTCGTAAACAGTATAGACTTCTTTGCTTCTTATGGTTGCCCTCGAATCTCTTGCTGACTAGATTATAGGCACAGCACAGATGTCTATACTCCAGAACCTGCCTTATAGTCTCTGCGAGGCAGGCCCAGAGGAAGTTGACGGCATTGGCAACTTCCACCTCCAGGTCCTGGCCCCCGCGCCGTCACAGCTCCCGTTATCGACGTTATATTTCCTGGATTCGCATGGTCAGATACCGAGCAAGATAAGGAATCCTGACTATGAACCTATCAAGCAAAGCCAGATTGACTGGTTCCGGGACACTGTAGAAGCTCAACAAAGTGCGCGTGACAAGGATGATAACGATAACCACTTTCATCTGTCTCTAGCTTTCCTGCACATCCCTGTTCCCGAGTTTGGTGATGGTAATCTTATTATACGCGGTGGCCACCGGGGGGAGCCGTCTGAAACTCCCAGCATCAATTCTCATTTCTATGACGCTCTGGTCAAAGGAGGTGTATCAGCATTAGGCTGCGGGCACGACCATGTAAATGACTTTTGCGCTTTGTTGCCACAGCAAACACAGCAGTGTGGCAATGAAACCTCCCAGTCTCGCCTCTGGCTGTGCTATGGCGGTGGCACAGGGTTCGGGGGATATTGTTCGTATGGCGGAACGCGGTATCACCGACGATCACGGGTTTGGGAACTTCATACGAAGACCGGGAGCTTGAAGACATGGAAGCGTGTAGAATATTCCGTGGAGAGAGTTGATGAACTGGTGCTTGTGGAGAGTGGAGCGGTGGTTGATCCCCTAGAGAAGAAGATGAAAACATAAGCCATGTAGTGAGTTGAACGCTTTGCTCTCGGTTATCTGAATAGAACAACAGACAGCAAATACAGCATTTTGCAATTGCATCTTCTCAACAAAGCAAACCTGAGACTCATTAAGCTACTCATCAGTTTCATCCGTCCCCACTAACCCTTCTATCGTTCGACTCCACTTTGCTATCTTATCGAACGCCTCGGAGAAAATTTACCATGTAAACATACATCTCGCGTCTGCCGTCTCATAACTGCTCTCTTTCGACAGCAAGACCCTTTCTCCACGTTCATTCTCCTGATTTGTGCTCCAAGAAGAAGCCATCTCGAACGCCGTCACATCCGCAATGGAGCAGCTATTTCTCAATTCCCAGCACTCTGGATCCATGAACCATGTCCACTCGTTCCTCTTCCCGTCATCCGCCATCCAGCTTGCCAAGGAACTACGGCTCACCGTGACCATCGTTGCTCTTGCGTGGGTGACCGTCACGGCCATCCGGCAATTCGGACCACCGGCCACCAAGACGCGAGAGTAGTGACACTGAGGCTGTTTGATATCCGAAGCGAATGAAGCAATATGGCCACCAAGCTTTGGCTCTCATGTACCGGCAAAACTTGCGCACCTGAGGCATTATATGGCGATCCTCCCGTGGAGCCAATGACTGGATCGTCTACCACTGGTGTATATGAGCCCACACCTCAGCTCTGGGTACGCTGCGTGTGGCTCTCGATCTCCAATCAATAGTCCAAAGTGCTGCGAAGCTCTGTACGAGGAAATGTGCGCGGAGGACCAGCGACGTGAACCGTCACAATTACTTTAATAATCTTCTCGCGCTTCTACTGCAGATGCATATATCGAGAGACACCGAGACTAAAAATTAGACGACGGCTGCTGGACGGTACTTTGTCCACATCCCGCTCGTGACCGGCCCTAAATTATATCCTCTTGCTAGAAATCTGACTAAAAATCCGACTATAAATCACACCTTACGCGCATGGCTTGGGTATCTTCTGGCATTAACATTAGAAAATAAAAGACCACTAACTTGGTTCGCTCCGCCCATACTTCTTCATTCATGCATATCTAATCATTTCTTGCTTCGGCGCCCGGTTCTGCAGCTCCGTCTGCTCCGGCGCCGCTGCCGCATGTCTCCTGCGCTTGATCGCTCTGCGCCAGGTAACTCCGACGCAGATGGCAAGTCCCGCCCCCACGGCGACAGATAATATCACTATCCAGATGATGCTAAGCCCCAGGCCGTGGCCCTTGCTAGAAGGAGCCGCGGGAGACGGGGCGGTGGCGCTCGGCGCTGGCCCCTCGGAGGAAGTGGCGACCGCCGCCACCACCGGCGACCCGGGGACCCAGGTCGGGATGAGGGTGTAGTTCGCCAGGTCCGGCGGCGCGGGCGAGAGCGTGGCGAGGTCGCTCTGCTGCCACGTGATGTGCCACGCCTCGTGGACCTGCAGGCCCTTGGTCATGACGGCGGTGGGACCGCTACCGTCGGCGGCGGCTAGAGTCAGCGTCTGCTGGTCGTCCGCGCGGCCGTCCCCGACTGTGCGCGTGCAGGGACGCGTGAGAGACGAGAGGAGAAACGCGCCGGACGCCGAATGGAGGTTGAAACCGCTGCGAGGGGACACGACGGTGTGAGAAAGATGATCATCTGGCGCGCGCAGGAGAGGTCTCCACGGCGGCGGGAAGTCGGGGAAACATGACAAACCTTGCGCAGCAGTAGGCTGTTGATCCGGTGCCGAGAAACTGGTTGCTCTCGAAGAGCGGCTGGGTCGCAAGAGCGTAGGCTGTCCAGCCGCTTGGGCACACCGCCGGGCTGAGGGAGAAGCGGCTCGCGGAGGGGGCGTTCTCCCACCCGGAGGGCTGGCAGGATGCGAACCTGGGCTCTGCTCTGTCGGACAAGGCTATGTCGATAACTGTCGATAGCCCGAGCTCGGGGTAATCCGTGATTGGAGCGCTGGTCAAGTCCCAGATTTCCGCGCACCCAGATTGATAGGTGAACGGCGTGGTCAAAGGGGCGCGCGGGCCCGTGGCGCCGAACGTGGTCGGGCTCGTAGTGGAGGAACCAGTCGGCGTCCCGGACGAGGTGTATAAATTTTGCTTCATCTCCTCTGCTTTGGTGCGCTTCCTAGCCCGATTCCTCCGCTGATACCGTGACAAAGATGCAATATGTGTCTCATGAGGGCTGCGACCTGTCGCCGAAGCCTTCGAGTCAACAATGTATGCGCCCAGATAATCTCTACCGAAAGTTGGATGTCAAGCTGCGGGGCAAAGAGAATTTGATACCACTATAGTTAGGTAGAATAGGGGCTTCCAGTTTTGCCAGCCAACGTGCGGCGCAGCCCGGACTTTATAGCAGGCTTAAGGGGATGCTATGACCCCCTAGTCAGATACGGATATAGATGCCAGGTTAGGGACGTGTCCCAGGGTTCGGTTTGCGGGGAGCACTAGGGAGCTACTATTTGCACTTTTGCCTGTATCCTCCCACCCTCCGTGACTGGTATAATTACCACACAGAAGTAGTTAGTACGTACTGTACCCGAAATATGGAGTACTGGCTCCCTGGGGTCCAGCTCGATCCAGCTCGATTGATCGTGATAGGGATAGGTCCCCAATGGTGGTTAATCTCTACAGTTAGTCCATACATATAGAGAAAGGCGACGATGCTAGTCAATCTTGACTATAATGAGTTTGTCCCATGGGCCCAGGGCTTGGTTTGCTAGACTGTATTTGGCGGCAACTCCGTAGTTCGAAGACCATCCTGCTACGGGGACGATCGACAGCCAGATCCGTTTGGCCCGTGCTTGAGCGTTATTTCCGTAGTCGTCGTATCCTGGCTGGTAGTTTTTCTCGTAGAACGCGAAAGCTTGTTTGCACTTCGATCGAGAGCAGAAATATTGTTTTTCGGCATTGCGTAGGCGTCGATAGCCGTACTTTTCTGGATTTACTGCCTTTTCTTCTTTTTCTTTTTCTTTCTCTTTTCTCTTTTAGATTCTCTCTTCGGGGACAGGGGGTTTTGGCTCTTGTCTCTGACTCCAAGAAATTACGCATACACTACTACTGCCTGATAACCTCTGCAGTTTTCGTGCGGCTGCTGCGCGGAGCTGCAAATTCCCCCACTCAAATGCACGTTTAACTGGTCTCGCGAACCGAGGAGCTGGCGCAGCGCGGCATCGTGCATTTGCGCCGAGTTCGAGATGGCACCCCAAGGTTAGCACACGCGAATTGGCGCAGCGGGGTTCTCGACCGACCCAAAGACTGACGGGTGGACAGAAAATGCGCACCTCATCATCCCATCCCCGCCCACGATCGCCGAGTATCGTGTGGTTGTCTGCGGAGCCGATGAGCAGTGGACTGGTCGGGCGAAGTTGATAGAAAAGGTTGGCAATGCCTGCTCCCGAGTTTCCCCTCTCTCGTGGCTCTCTCGATGACTCTACCTTCAATTAGCTACCTAGTTTTTAAGAGCAAGTTGCTGATGTCTGGGATATTAGTATGGAGAGGATTCACGTGGCGGCAAGCAGAATACCAAGCTCTTTCACATTTACGGCCGGCCAACCTCAATTGAACTCTGCAATGTGGCGCCAGGCTGGTGCTACGGGCCATTGCTGGACCACCATATCCACTATTCGCAGGCATTTGCTTTTGTAGCCAACCCAGACGTTCCAGAGACAATTGCGGCTATCAAGAAGATGCATGAGCTGGTTTATCATGCGGCCAGAGCCCACGGCCTGCTGGCGCCTACAGCCGGGAAGGAGAATCGGATACCAATTGTTCTGATAGGACATGTCCATAGCGCCTCGGTTCCCGAAAGGGGCCTCAATGCGGCGGCCGGTTCTTCTCGGCCGGGTTCTGATGAACTTTTGGCACTGGCAGAAAGTTGGGGATGCGACTATTGGGAACTCAACTCATCGAATCAAGACGGAACGGCGATCAGAGAACTCATTGAAACCTTTGGCGAGACCTTCGTAAATCCAAACAGAGTGGCGCAACCAGGAGTCAGGTATCAGTCACCAGACCCCCCGCGCCGGTTGCGGTTGCGTAGAATTCTGGGCCACATGCATTTCTTCAAATCAAGTGCTTAGAACCAAAGTTTGGACACACCCTTGCCGTCTGGATCAGGCTGGCTGCGAGATTACAAATGGGCCAATGTCAGGCCTGTAGCCCTGATAGAAAGGTAGACCCCAAGCAGCATGTACGATACCAATTTCTAGGATAATAGTCCTCTTCAATCTACAGACTGCTAGTTCTCTCTGGCTCTCTTGCTCTAGCAACTGACTAGCGCCTGTGGCTTTGGCATTAGTTGTCCAGTCTCTACGCAACAGGTCACCGAATGAGGCAAAGAGAAGTAACACATCAATACGACTTCTTCTCTCCAGGTTGGCAGATCCTTTCAATTGGCATCTCAATTTTCTGCCAATTGCCAGCATAACTATCTGGACTGGATTCTCGCACTTTCCCGAGCCTTGTACATGTGGTTAGTCGTGTACCTCCAGCTTTTTGCTGCTGTCATGAACGCCACGCATGCCGTGCATCATCATACTGCGTAAACCAAAAGTGCAGAAAATGAGAGTCAGACGAGCATAACTGACGCTTGCATACCCCTCCCCATCATTCGTCGTGTCAGCGTTCTTGCATCGCCGAATCGACGTCTGCATCTCATCTCTCGGATCATTTTCTTTCTCTCTTATTTTCTTGTTTTCATTAATTCACCGCAACGTGCTATTTTCAGGGATCAACTGGTCGCTCGTTACTGCAATTTCTTAAATCTTTTTTTCTTCTTTTCCTAAGAGTCGTGCGCGATGTTTGAAAACCGATACGCGGGACACTTGGGTGCGTGGGAGGCCCCCCAGCCTGGTCCCGAGCCGATAACCTCCGAAAAGGCGCAGCCGCGAGTTCCTCTCGACCAGGCGGCGATAGATGCTATGGCCAACGCACAGAGTCATTCCATATTCTACCGGAATACGCCGCGCGAGATCCGCAACGCGATACTCAAGGAGCTCTGGAGAGACAACTGGGGAATCAAGAGGCACGTCTTCTATGACGTCCAAGAACGACGCTACCGCCATGCGCCATGCGTCACCGACCACGACGCTCCCGACACAAGACATAATTCTTCCACGCCAGCTCTTGCTTCGAGAGGAATCGGTATGCGGCGCCGCTGTTTTTCGGAATGTTCAAATACAGTAGAATGTTCCGATGAAATCAGCGCTGCGTGGTCGAACCATTGGCGCTGTCTGGCCGATCTGCTAAAGCCAGACTCCTCTGCCTCGGGGGGGAAGAGCGTGTTTCTTCCTGCCCTCTTGACATGCAAGAGAATGTGAGTAATTCATCTCCTCCTATGACCGCCGCGGTTCTACTCTTCTTCGTTTAAAGACTTGCGGTTTGGCTCGTTGCTCGTTCCAGCTTGCTAACATCAATCGGGCAGGTACCTAGAGGCGCGACAGTCCATCGCCGCAGAGGTGACATTCATCTACACGTCCTTCCCAAGCTTCATTGGGATGAAATATTTCCCTCTGCTCGAGGAGGCACGCAAGGTCATGCTCGTCGTGTACCCCCGGCCCAACGAGATGACATTCAAGTGGCCGGGCGACGAGAAGAACGTGGTTCACTCCCTGGACGCCGTGATGCATCGTCTCTCCCAGATGAAACATCTCCAGAATTTCACGCTCTGGCTAGGCTACCAAGGCCCCATGCGACCGCCCCAGCTGGCCGACGTGGCCCTGAAGACGCTGCTCGGCCCCGGCCAGCCCGCGCGTGGTTCCGCCCAGTTTAGCATCCGGCTCAGTGCCTTGCAGGATGCCTATGTGCGGACTCGCTTCGAACACGATCCGAACGCCCTGAAGAACATGCTGTGCAAGCTGGAGGCCCAGCCCATGATACCGGGCCAGCTCATGCCCCTGACGCCCGCGCAGATGGTGACGTGGCTCGAGGCGTACTTCCAGACCCCGGACGAGCGGGCTCACATGAACAGCTCCGGGAGACAAGCGTGGGATACTTGCTTCTACAAGATGTGGCTGGGCCAGCCCGACGCTCTCGGCCGCATCCCGGCGTCGCTCGCCGAGAAGATGACGCTCGACGTGCCGTGGGAGGACACGGGACGGTGGGGCCTCCTGGAGAGCGGAGCGCGCTTCGTGCCTCACTTCCGCGTCCGGTTCAGGGGGGATGCGCGGCAGGAGGCCGAGTTTCCTGACGAGGCTCGACGCCAGCACCAAGGCTGCGCGTGGGGTTACCTTATCTCCCCAGACAACTCTCCTGAGACGCACAAGGTTGAGTAATGATGGTTTTTTTGTGGTCTCCTGCTTCTCTCTTTTCTTTGTCATTCTGTCCCAGGCTTGTGACGTTAATGTTGGACTATACCTATGGCTCCGTCTCGGGTTGGGGCGGACTAAGCCGGATTGGCAGCACGTGTAAGGATGGCCGGTTCAGGGTATAGGTATAGGCTACTTGATCTGGGATTTCGATTTGGTTTTTGGCATTGTCGGGATTTCCTATTTACGAATTATGACGGTCATGAATATTTGTTGTACCACTTGGGCCCCTTGGCTTGTTTCGGGCGATCATATGTATGGTTGCAGGCTCAGGATTGCAGGTGAACCGGTCCAACGACGCATGTCTTGTACTCCTAGACATTACCAAGTATGGAAGGTACAGGACTCTGATTGGGCAAAGCATGTGTGCCTTGTTGTGGTGTTGATTTAAAACTTTGAGTGGATAATGTATGTTGCCGTGCCGCTCGGAAGAGACTCGACTCGGGACACTACAGTGAAGTGTCTCAAGGGAGCGGAACCGCTGCAAGGTACCGCCTGCCTGCTTGATAGTACGTGGGTGAATATCCTGGTATGCTAGTACAGCTATACATCTACATACAGAGTTCAATCGACACGGGACTTCGTACTTTGCTGGCTAAATCGTCAACTTAACCCATGAAGAACGCTATGCCCTGAAGGAGGCACCACATATATTACTATTTGATGCAAATATTCTTATTATTTTACTAAGAATCTATATGAATTATAGCTATACGCGAGAGTAGCTGTAGCAGAGAGCGACTAACAGGCTTCTAGGAACTGGAAATGAGTGCTTCAGCATCCCCACCAGCCTCCAAGTTAGATAGAGGTAGGTACTTCCAACGCCTCTATTTATCTCCCAAGCTCTTCAAGACAGAAACGACAGAATTCTTTTTAAAAATAAATGCAAAGAGCCAGCTGGGAGACCTGCTTCGCTCAGCTCCGCCCATCAACCTATAGTAAACTGCAAGAGTCGCGCATCTGAGGTTCTCGCCGCGCGGTAAGAGTAAGGTAGTGAGGGTTCTAAAATTCGTCTTCGACGTCTTTGCTGAACGCTCCCAAGATCCTTTGGATGGTACTCTCGTCATCATCCGCTGCTCCAGTCGGCTGGGGGGCCGCGGCCGTGGCCTTTTTAGCATCAAGCTTGCCTTTGACGTTCTGACCAGGCGGCTTCTTGATAGCGCCACTACGTGACAGCGTGCGCTCCTCGAGGTCCGAACTTTCCTCTGCCGAATCTTCCTCGAAGTCAGAACGTTCCTCGATGTCCTTGCTAAATGCTCCCAGGATTCTCTGGAGTGTGCTCTCGTCGTCATCCGCTGCTCCAGTGGGCTGGGGGGCCGCGGCCGTGGCCTTTTTCGCGTCAAGCTTGCCTTTGACGTTCTGACCAGGCGGCTTCTTGATAGCGCCACTACGTGAAAGCGTGCGCTCCTCGAGGTCCGAACCTTCCTCGGGGTCCGAACGTTCGTCGATGTCCTTGCTGAAAGCTCCCAGAATCCTTTGGAGTGTGCTCTCGTCGTCATCCGCTGCTCCAGTGGGCTGGGGGGCCGCGGCCGTGGCCTTTTTCGCGTCAAGCTTGCCTTTGACGTTCTGACCAGGCGGCTTCTTGATAGCGCCACTACGTGAAAGCGTGCGCTCCTCGAGGTCCGAACCTTCCTCGGGGTCCGAACGTTCGTCGATGTCCTTGCTGAAAGCTCCCAGAATCCTTTGGAGTGTGCTCTCGTCGTCATCCGCTGCTCCAGTGGGCTGGGGGGCCGCGGC
>FTLB01843385.1_pt1 | contig 21071 bp, 15 predicted proteins | sample 1658291 | NCBI WGS metagenome assembly FTLB01 (sample SAMEA3914812, study PRJEB12502) | metagenome | biome: forest; material: soil | place: Canada | collected 2011-07-07 | depth 0.1 m
GTGCATATCCCATGCCGGGGCAGGACAATGATAATTTTAAAGAACGTTTTGAACAATACCTGGGCAAAGCATTAAAGGAAGCAAAGCGGCATACCAACTGGACAAAGCCAAACGAAGACTACGAACAGGCTGTAACAAAATTTGCCAGCAATTTATTAGATGAAAATAAACCTTTCTGGAAAAGCTTTCAGAAATTTCATAAGAAGGTGGCTGATTTTGGTATCATTAATTCCTTATCAAAAACTATACTTAAGTTTACCTGCCCTGGCGTACCAGACGTATACCAAGGCTGCGAACTATGGGATTTAAGCATGGTTGACCCTGATAACCGCAGGCCTGTAAATTATGAACTAAGAAATAAACTATTAGAAAAACTAACAGCCGCAGAGGATACTGAAAAGTTTATAATAGACTTATGGAAAAACAGGTACAATGCACAAATAAAGCTTTGGCTGGTTAATAAACTATTAAATGAACGTAAGCATTTGCCGGAACTATTTGCTCAAGGCGCTTACATCCCGCTGGAAGTAAAAGGTAAATACAAGGAACACATGCTTGCTTTTGCCAGAAGACATACAGAATGCTGGTACATAACAGCCGTACCTTTACAACTGGCAGAGTTATGCAAAAAACAGAAAAAGGATATTCCTGAATTAGATTGGAAAGACACTCATGTTGTTTTGCCAGATGAAGCTCCAGAAGAATGGGTGAATATAGTAACCGAAACCAAAGGAAAGCAAGAGAACGGAATTTTAGTAAAAGGTATATTTAAACCTTTACCTTTTGCATTACTAAAGTTAAAGTATACTGCTACTACCAGAAGCGCGGGTGTTTTAATGCACATTACTTCCCTTCCCTCCCACTATGGAATAGGCGATTTTGGCAAAGAAGCGCTTCTTTTTGCAGATTTTTTAAGCAGAAGCAGGCAAAAGTATTGGCAGTTGTTGCCGCTTAATCCTACTGAATCAGGTATGGGGCATTCTCCTTATAGTTCCATTTCCAGCATGGCAGGAAATACGTTGCTACTATGTCCAGAGCTAATAGCTAAAGATGGTCTACTCGATAAAAGTGAGTTGAAAGACTACCATCTGCCCAAAAAAGACACTGTAGATTTCGAGCAAGCGGAAAAGAATAAAGAGCTACTATTTGCCAAAGCGTTTCAAAATTTTAATGAAGGCAACTTCAAATCGCTGTCTATTGAGTTTAAGCAGTTTTGCGAGAAAGAATCTTTTTGGCTAAATGATTTTGCAACGTATGTAGGCTTAAAACAGAAATTTAAAAAAGCTTGGTTTGACTGGCCTACAGAGTATAAGTTAAGGAATAAAGAAGCCTTGAAGAAGTTCGGTGTGGAACAGGAAGAGTTTTTAACTAAAGTTAAATGGTTGCAGTTTATGTTTTTCAGGCAATGGAAAAGACTGAAGAGCTATTGCAATAATCTTAATATTCAGCTATTCGGAGACGTGCCTTTTTATGTAAGTTACGATTCGGCGGATGTATGGGCAAATCCTGATATTTTTAGCCTTGATGAGAAGGGTACTATGATAGGCGTTGCCGGCGTGCCTCCTGATTATTTTAATTCCAATGGACAACTCTGGGGAATGCCTGTATATAAGTGGGAGGTGTTAAAACAACGAAATTACGACTGGTGGTTGCAACGTATACGTAAAAATATGGAACTGTATGACGTGGTAAGGTTGGATCACTTTCGTGCCTTTTACGATTACTGGGAAGTGCCTGCTGCAGAGAAAACAGCCATTAATGGTAAATGGGTATTAGGCCCCGGTTCTGATTTCTTTGAAGCTGTAAAAAAAGAATTTGGCAAATTACCATTTATAGCCGAAGACCTGGGAGATATAAACGAAGGCGTACATCGTTTAAGGGATGAGTTTGCGCTACCGGGAATGAAGGTGCTTCAGTTTGCGTTTGGGGGAGATATGCCTGGCTCCATTTATATCCCCCATAACTATACTACTAATTACATTGCCTATACTGGCACGCACGATAATAATACTACAAAAGGCTGGTTCCGCCAGGATGCCGGCAAAACAGAACGAAAGAATTTTGAACGTTATACCGGAGAAAAGCCCAAAGAAAAAAATATTAACGAGTCGTTAATGCGAATGGCTTATGCTTCTGTAGCACAAACAGTCATTGTTCCTATACAAGATGTATTGGGATTGGATGAATCTGCCCGAATGAATACACCAGCTTCTGTAGAAAAAAACTGGCTATGGCGTATTACGCCCGATCAACTATCAAAGTCGCACGAAGTGTTATTACGAGAATGGGTAAAACTGTATAATAGGTAAGTTATTCAATAGTATATTTCAAATGTAAATTAACTGTTAACTATTCCGGTCTATAGTTAACAATTGATTTAAATTAGATATCTATATTTGAAGTGTTAACTTTAGTCAATGAAACTTCATAGGCCTGATTATACCCGGTTTTTAGTTTTTCTTTTTCTTTTCCCAGTTAGTTTGTTCGGGCAATATTCGCTTTTGCAATCAGGGCCTATGCTGGGCTATTCTGAAATGAAAGAGGTTCTTCTATGGGTGCAAACCAAGAAAGCGGCTAAGATAAAGTTCAGGTATTGGGTAAAGGGAACTACAGATAAAAAACACGAAACCAGGGAAGAGCTTAGTAAAAAAGAAAATGCCTTTGTGGTGAAGCTACTTGCTGACGAAGTTGAACCCGATAATACCTATATATACGAAGTGTTATTAAACGGTAAAAGCCTGGATCGTCCTTACCCGCTTGAATTTCAAACTCAAAAGCTATGGAGGTCAAGGACCGATCCTCCTGCTTTTACTATTGCGTTAGGAAGTTGTACTTATATAAATGATTCCGTATACGATCGTCCTGGAAAGCCTTACGGTGGCAATTACGAAATCTTCACCTCCATCTATAAAAAAGACCCTGATGCAATGCTGTGGATGGGCGATAACATTTATTTAAGAGAAGCAGATTGGAATACAAGAACCGGAATTTTATACAGGAACACTCAAACCCGTTCTCTGCCGGAACTACAACCTTTACTGGGTTCGGTGCATAACTATGCCATTTGGGACGACCACGATTATGGCCCTAATGATTCGGATAGAAGCTTCTTTAAAAAAGACGATACGTTCGATGCCTTTAAATTATTCTGGGGCAATCCTACCTATGGAGTAATGGATGAGAAATGTATTACTACTACTTTTGAATGGGGAGATGCCCAATTCTTTTTGCTAGACGACCGCTGGTTCAGAAGTCCTAATAAAAGAGTAACCGGAGACAGAGAGGTATTGGGAAAGAAGCAACTAGAATGGCTTATAGACGCATTGCGTACCAGTAACTCTACGTTTAAAATAGTAGCTATGGGAGGACAGGTTATTAGTCCTTTACAAGTGTATGAAAATTATGCAACCTACGAGGCAGAACAGAACTACCTGATAGAAACCATAGGAAAAGAAAAAATTGAGGGTGTTATTTTTGTATCAGGAGACCGCCACCATACCGAACTTACAAAAAAAGACAGGGAAGGAATGTATCCTTTGTACGACCTAACAGTATCGCCTCTTACTTCCTCCGCATCCAATTTAAAAGAAGAAAACCCTCTTCGGGTTCTCGGAACATTGGTGAATGAACGCAATTTTGCTATACTTCAGTTTAGCGGCTCAAAGTCAGACCAGCAGGTACAGGTATCTGTATTTAATGTTAACGGAAGTTTAATTTGGGAAAGGACAATAAAGGCCAGTGAACTGAAACTGCCTAAATAATTTCATAATTCTTATAAATCTTACATTTCGGAAAAACAAAGCAGAGGCAAGATTCATTAGTTGATTAACTAAAAGTTTCCCGTAAAAATTATATTTCGTAGCGATAGAATATCATTTGATTTTTTATTCGTCAAATTTCTGATTGATGCTTTTGTAAATGATAAAATCTGTGCTATTTTTAAATTGAACCTAAAAAATAAGACGGATTGTTTTATTGTTTTAGGTCAAAATTTAATTTTCACCTAATTTTTTTAAGCCTTATGGCAATAAAAGTAGCCATTAATCATAAAACCAGTTATAAATATGACCGGCCAATTACTCTTTCTCCACATGTTATTCGCTTAAGGCCTGCTCCTCATAGCCGTACCCCGATCAGCGCTTATACATTAAAAGTTACCCCAGAAAATCACTTTATCAACTGGCAGATGGATCCGTTTGGAAATTATCTTGCCCGATTGGTTTTCCCGGAGAAGACAAAAGAACTGTCAGTAGAAGTGGAAGTAATTGCCGATATGGTTGTTATTAACCCCTTCGATTTTTTTGTGGAAAGTTATGCAGAACACTTTCCTTTTAAATACGATGAGATTTTAAGCAAAGAGCTTGTACCTTATTTGGAAGTAGCGGAGGATAGCCCTTTACTAGATAAGTGGTTGGAAAAAGTGGATAGAAGCAAGCAGGAAATTAATAATTTTCTGGTAGATATAAACCGCAGCGTATATAAAGATATTGCCTATACTGTTAGAATGGAGCCAGGGGTGCAAACCTGCGAAACCACGCTGGAAAAAGCCTTAGGTTCCTGCCGCGATTCAGGCTGGCTACTAGTGCAAATACTAAGAAAACTAGGCCTTGCAGCGCGGTTTGTTTCCGGTTACCTTGTGCAGCTTGCTCCTGATTTAAAACCATTAGAAGGCCCTACAGGCCCTGAAAAAGATTTTACAGACTTACACGCCTGGGCAGAGGTATACATCCCCGGCGCGGGCTGGATTGGACTTGACCCAACTTCTGGCTTGTTTGCCAGCGAAGGGCATATACCATTATCTTGTACGCCTTCACCATCAAGCGCCGCCCCTATTTCCGGGATGAGCGAAAAGTGCGAGACAGAATTTGACTTTAGCAATGAAGTAACCCGCATTCACGAAGATCCAAGAGTAACTAAGCCCTATACCGATGACCAGTGGGCTGCTATTAATGCGCTGGGAAATAAAGTAGACGATGAACTGGTAAAACACGATGTGCGAATGACAATGGGTGGAGAGCCTACTTTTGTTTCTATAGACGATATGGAATCTGCACAGTGGAATACTGAAGCAGAAGGCGCACATAAAAGAGAACGGGCAGGTGAACTGGTATTACGTTTACGAGACAAGTTTACAAAAGGCGGACTGTTGCATTATGGCCAGGGAAAATGGTATCCCGGCGAGCCATTGCCACGTTGGCAACTGGGCTTATTCTGGAGAAAAGACGGCGAACCAATCTGGTACGATGAAAAACTGGTAGCAGAAGACAATAAAGATTACGGCTTTGGCATAGACCATGTAAAAGCATTTGGAAAAAGACTGGTGCAATACCTGGGCCTAAAAGATAAATTTCTGGTTACAGGCTACGAAGACGTCTTTTACTATTTATGGGAAGAAGGAAGATTGCCATTGACTGAAAATCCTTTGGAAGCCGACTTGAAGGATAAATTGGAAAGAAAACGGCTGGCAGAGATATTAAACTTTGGCTTAAATAGCCCCATCGGATTAGCCCTTCCTTTAAAGTGGGACTACAGTTCGCAAATGTGGAAAAGCAGGGTATGGAGTTTCCGCAGAGGCAATATGTTTCTTGTTCCGGGAACCTCTCCTATGGGCTTAAGGCTTCCGCTTGGCTCGCTGGATTACCTTGACGCTACGGCTGATAACAGGTACTATAGAGATTTATTTGCTCCTACTGCCCCGCTGGAAAACTTCAATAATATTATTTTGCAGAGGTATGAAAAGAAAGCGGCCGAGGCTCCGCAGGAAATTCCGGGCGGCTATACTTCTTCACAAAAGGATACTAATAGTAACGACTACTTCAGAACTGCGCTTTGTATAGAGAACCGTAACGGCACTATATATGTGTTTATGCCTCCGGTAGATCTGATAGAGCATTACCTTGATCTTGTCTCTTCCATAGAGGCTACAGCCAGAGATTTGTCAATGCCTGTAAAAATAGAAGGTTATACTCCTCCTCGCGACAACAGGATTCAAACCCTTATGGTTACCCCTGATCCTGGCGTTATTGAAGTGAACATACATCCTTCAGAAAACTGGAAAGACCTGGTAAATAACTATAATATATTATACGATGAAGCATTCTTATCCAGGTTAGGAACTGAAAAGTTTATGCTGGATGGTAAACATACAGGCAGTGGTGGAGGAAATCACATTACTATTGGCGGAACTGTGCCGGGTAATAGTCCTTTGTTAAGAAGGCCAGATGTATTGCAAAGCATAGTTACTTACTGGCAGCATCATCCCGGCTTATCATATTTGTTTGCAGGGGAATTTGTTGGCCCAACTAGCCAGGCCCCGCGTTTGGACGAGGGCAGAATTGAAAAACTGTACGAGACAGAAATCGCTTTTGATCAGATTCCTGACGAAGGCCATATTCCTTTCTGGGTTACAGACCGCTTATTCCGTCACTTGCTTACTGACCTTACTGGTAATACGCACCGGGCAGAGTTTTGTATAGATAAATTGTATTCGCCAGATTCTTCTACTGGTAGGTTGGGTATATTGGAACTACGCGCTTTTGATATGCCTCCTCATTTTAGAATGAGTATGGTGCAAATGCTTCTTATAAGATCGTTGCTTGCTATGTTCTGGAAAAAACCATACAAGCATAAATTAGTGCGTTGGGGTACAGAACTGCACGACCGCTTTATGCTTGCGCATTATGTAGATGCAGATATGCAGGAAGTAGTAAATGACCTTAACGATGCGGGTTTCCCGTTTGAAAAAGCGTGGCTAGATCCTTTCTTTGAATTCCGTTTCCCGGTAATGGGTACTGTGCATATAGAAAATATAGAGCTGGAGCTACACAAAGCCATAGAACCATGGCATGTGCTGGGCGAGGAGGTTTCTAGTACAGGCACTGCCAGATATGTGGACTCTTCTATAGAACGTATGCAGGTGAAGCTAAAAGGTTTAACAGACTCTCGTTACATGCTTACCTGCAACGGAGTAAAAGTGCCTCTTCATTCTACTGGTTTGCATGGCGAATATGTTGCCGGAGTGCGTTACAGAGCATGGCAACCGCCATCTGCGCTTCATCCTACTATTGGAATAGATTCTCCTTTGGTATTTGATTTAATAGATACCTGGAACGGACGTTCCTTAGGAGGCTGTATTTACTTTATTTCGCATCCTGGAGGCAGAGGCTATGAAGTATTCCCTATAAATGCAAATGCAGCAGAGTCCAGAAGAGTAAGCAGGTTCTGGAATTTCGGGCATACGCCCGGCCATCTTCCTGCTTATACAAGCCGGGAAAGTATTGAAGAATACTATCCTGGTAAAGTGGTAGAGCTTCCAATGGAGCCGCAGCAAAATGAGAATAATAAAGATTATCCGTATACTTTAGACATGAGGCTTTTTTGGAACGACAAAGTCTAATTGATTTGTAAATAGCTGAAGTAGTAAAATTTTAATAAATTATTAACCAAAATTAAGCTCATGCCTTTTACTAGTTCAGGGACTGTTTTTGGTAACTATGCCAGGCCTGCCAATACTTACGATGAGTTATGGGACGACGCGGGGCAGATAAGAACGGATTGGTCTTCCTTGTTTTACTCGTTAAACAGCCTTGGCAAAAAGGAACTGTTAAACCGCCATTCGGAAATACAGCGGCTGCTAAGAGAAAATGGGGTAACATACAACGTCTATGGCGATCCAGCAGGTCTTTACAGGCTCTGGAAGCTGGATGCTGTCCCTTTCGTTATTAGCGCCAAAGAATGGGAATTTATTGAAACAGGCCTTATACAAAGAGCAAAGTTACTTAACCATATATTATCAGATATATATGGTAAGCGTGAGCTTATAAAAAAAGGATACCTTCCTCTTGATCTTATATATAACCACAGTGGTTTTTTACGCCCTTGCGATGGCATTAAGCTTCCCGGCCACAATCAGCTTTTTATTTATGCTGTAGATTTGGTAAGGGATAAGGATGGTAAACTATGGGCGTTGAACGACAGAACGCAGGCTCCGTCGGGAAGTGGTTACGCGCTGGAAAACAGAAGCGTTATTTCGCGTGTAATGCCCGAGATATTTTATAACTATAAGGTTCGTAAACTAAATGGATTTTTCAATACCCTTCATAATTCATTAGTATCTATAGCCCCCAATGGTATACAAAACCCCAGGATAGTAATACTAACTCCTGGGCCAGATAACGAAACTTATTTTGAACACGCTTACCTTTCTGCCTACTTAGGTTATAACCTGGTGCAGGGAGAAGACTTAACAGTGCGCGATGGGTTTGTATGGTTAAAGACCATACAAGGACTAGAGCGGGTAGATATTATTTTACGCCGTGTAGACGACTCTTTTTGCGATCCCCTGGAACTTATTCCATATTCCCGTTTGGGCGTATCAGGTCTTACGGAGGCGGTGAGAAGAGGCAATGTAGTAGTAGCAAATCCCCTGGGTAGCAGTATACTGGAAAATCCCGGTTTAACTGCTTTTCTACCAAGTCTAAGCAAATACTTTTTTAACGAAGAACTTATGTTGCCCTCTTTAAATACTTGGTGGTGTGGGCAACCGGCGGAGCTTAACTACGTGCTGGAAAATATCAATTCCTTAAGAATAAAAATAATTCATAGGCACAATGCCAGCAGAACTATTTCCCATGGCAACCTAGACCAGAGACAGGCCGATGCTTTAAAAAAGACCATTATGGCCAAGCCTTCGTTATACGTGGCGCACGAAAAACTTAACGTATCTACCATTCCTTCATTTATTGATGGCGATTTGGATCGTAGGTTTGCTGTGTTAAGGTGCTTTCTGGTGGCTAAAGACGATACTTATGTAGTAATGCCGGGAGGGCTTACGCGCAGCTCGGCAGAGCGCGATGCTTTTAGAGTATCCAACCAGTATGGGGGAATAAGTAAAGATACCTGGGTTCTGGGAAGAAATGATGATAATGTTTCCGGGGCCATATTTTTACCTTCTGCGCCAGATACAAAAGATAATTCCGCTTTGCCAAGCCGCTCTGCAGAGAACATGTACTGGGCTGGCCGTTACTCCATCAGGGCAAAAACAATAGCCAGGTTCATAGTAGAAGTATATAATAAGATAGAACAGAATAGCGCGCCCGGTTCTTCAGAAAAACAAACCCTTAATATACTACTAACATGCCTTACCCATGTTACTATGATATATCCTGGTTTTACTGGCGAGGAGGCAGAAGAAAAATTCAACTATCCGCATGAAGAACTACTGTCTATTATTCTTTCGCAAGAGAATAGCGGTACGCTTGCTTCGTCCATCCAGTTTTTTAAACGCGCCATTTTTGCAGTGCGTAACAGGTGGCCTTCCGATGCCTGGCATATTGTGGATGATATTGAAGAAAACTGGAAAAAGCTGGAATACGCTAAGGTTAAAAATATCCGGTTAATAAAACGGACAATGGAAAGCGTAAACGATTCGCTTACCAATTTTATTGGTATTAACCTGGAAAGCATTCCACGCGACCATGCCTATATATTATTTAATATTGGAAGGCGAATAGAAAAGGCGCAGCTTCTTATTTATCAGTTAAAGTTTGCTTTCTCCAAACCGGAAAAAGAACAGGTAGAGTATTATTTGATGGAAGCCTTGCTTTCCTGTAACATGAGCCTTACTATATATCGCTTACGTTTTCGTTCTTACCTACAGTTAGAAGCTTTTCTTGATCTATTACTATTTGATGTAACTAACCCTTCCTCCTTACTATACCAGGTGGAACAGTTAAAAAACTATTTCTCTCAGTTGCAGGGAAAGAAAACGACTGGCAGCAGGTTGGGCAAAGAAGAGAAGCTGATTTTAGAAGCCTATACGCTGTTGCAAAATGCAGACGTGGCACGACTAAAACTGCCTGAACAACTTGGACAGAATCAAATACAATCGCAGGGCGATGAAAAATCTGGACAAAAACAATCGCAAGGCGAAGAAAAAACAGGGGAAAGAAAAGAACTGACTGATTTGTTAACAAATATCTCTCAGCTACTGTTTGGTAGTTCAGACGCCCTTATAGCGGAATATTTTACACATACAGAATCATCGCAACAGTTATGAACTATCGCGTTACACATACTACAAAATATACCTACGAGGGCAGGGTTAGTTTATGCCATAACGAATCGCGGCTTACGCCAAGGAACCTTCCTTTTCAAACCTGTTCCAATTGTATTGTTTCTGTAGATCCCTGGCCTAAGTTTATTACCGAAAGAGTAGATTTTTTTGGGAATACTACTCATTACTTTTCTATAGAAAATCCACATCACGAATTAAACGTTACGGCGGTTAGTTATGTAACTACAGCAAAAAACAGCTATCAATTAGGTATATCCGAAACCCTAAGTTGGGAGGCGGCAAGAGACCAGATCAACGTGCATGCCTTGGAATATACAGATGAAAGGCAATACATTTTTGAGTCGCCTTTAATAAATTCGCTTGTGGAGATAGAATACTATGCTCTTAAATCTTTTCTACCGGGCCGTCCTGTATTTGAAGCGGTATATGACCTGATGAGAAGAATATACGAAGATTTTGATTTTGTTCCTGGCTTTACCAATGTTACTACCTTACTATCGGAGGTAATGAAAGAACGCAAAGGCGTTTGCCAGGATTTTGCTCACTTGGGCATTGCCTGCCTGCGTGCAATGGGCTTACCTGCCCGCTATGTAAGCGGATACATTGAAACTATACCTCCAGCAGGAGAAGAAAGATTAATTGGAGCTGACGCCTCCCACGCCTGGTTTTCCGTATATGTACCCCATACCGGATGGCTGGATTTTGACCCCACAAATAACCAAATGATAAATTCTAAGTACATAACAGTTGCTTATGGAAGAGACTACTCTGATGTGGTGCCTTTAAAAGGAGTTATATTCAGCAGCGGTTTGCATAACCTTACTATTTCAGTAGATGTGCTTAATATGGACGTGAACTAACCGGAAGTTTACTATTTAACTACTATTATCTTTTTTGTTGTTGCATTGCCTCCGCTCACAAAACGGAAAATGTACAATCCCTCAGCCATATCGTCAGCGCTATAAGTATAAGTATAATCGCCTTCTGCCTGCGTGGTATTGATAAGCGTTTTTACCAAAATGCCCTCTACATTGTATACAGATAGTAGCACGTTATCGCTTTTGTTAAGCTGGTAGCTAATGGAGTAAGAGTAAGAAACAGGATTGGGGTAAATAGTAAGTCCTGTAGAAGCGGCTGAGGATGTAACAGTAGAGGTAGTCCTTAAAGACTGCTGCCCACATGCGGGAGAGTTTAGTAAAGCTACTCTACTAGGGCAATTGTAAAAAGCAATACGGGAACGTTGCTTTTGGCCCTCGGTAAATAAATTCATGCAATTATCTCCTGTGTATTGCATGAAATTCTGGATCATAAGCGTATCAACAGGCCCATTGCAATTAGAAGTACGTAACTGGCATGGAGAATAATCAAAGTCTGCCGAGTCTTGCCAGGGAGTATCGTCTACATAATCAGTACAACAGCCTTCTATGCAATCGCCCCATGGATGCCTTAGGCCTCCCAGCCAATGGCCTATTTCATGCGTAACTGTTCTGCCCAGGTTATAGGGAAAATAAACTTCCCCCTTGTCTCCATAACCTTGGTACAATATTACAATTCCATCTGTTGACGCACTAGTGTCAGGGGCGAAGTGAACGAGCCCGGGCAGGTCTCCCATTGGAAGCTGCGAATAGCCTAATATGCCGCCTTGGTAGTCTCCGTCTCCGGTATCAGTAATGTTTGGAAGTACCCATATATTCAGGTACTGGTTGCTTGGCCAGTAGGAGAGGGCTTTAAAAACAGTGTCGTCAGAAAGATCCCAGGAAGTAGCAGGGTTGTAGGTTCTGGTTATGCCGTTGGTAGCGTTACCATTGGGGTCAACCGAGGCCATGCAAAACTCAAACTTCATATCTGCGGCTACACTTTTAAAGTAAGAAGGAGTGTTGGTAGTATCGGCGTTCAGCCTTCTAAAATCGTTATTGATAACGGGCATCTGAGACAGAATTTGGGTGTCGGAAATATTTGTACCCCCAATAGTCCCCTTCGCATTATTATGAATGATGTGTACTACTACTGGGATGGTGTGAAGCGTGGTAGTGTCTTCTAAAAGGGCAGAGGTTCTTAAAGTGGCCTTCAGATAATTTTCGTTGGCTACTTTGGCGTTTACCTGTTGTTCAAAGGCATCGTAAGACAGTTTAAGCTGAGGATGTCTTTGAAACAGTTGTTTATGGTATTCAACTACCGCGCACCTTTTATTTTTCTGGGCATAAATCGTTGAAGTAAACAACAAGGCAAAAACCAGTAGTGCAATCCAACGCTTCATTGATATGAGTGTAGTGTATATACTAAAATTACAAAAATTATAAATAAAATACAAATATTCATTGGTATACGTATGGGAACGGCCAAAGTTAAAAATTTGAGCTTGCATATGCTTTCCTTGCTTTTCGCTTTCCCTTGCTTTCCAAAATCATAAACAATAGAGTTAGGACTATCACCAACAAAAGAATTACCCTAAATACTTTATGCTACTTTTATTCGTATACTACTAGCACAAATGGGAACTACATTATTCCTTTACTAAAGTTACTATGCCAATCGGCACAGTTTTCCAAAACAGAAAAAATCTTACACGTTCAAAAAATTAACAAGCGAAAAAACAAGCGATAACAACAAAATTAACAAGCCATAACAAGAGCAATAACAAGTGCCAATTTTGTGCCACGTAATATATTCATGCAAATAGTAACTCTGTAAAGTAGCACAAACTCTCATAACATACCCAATTGCTAAATATATTTACAGGTATAACTTAATGTCATTATATGTCAATGGACACAAACCATAAAAACAGAAAAGCCAGTAAATCACTGGCTTTCTGCAAAATTCAATCTATAATTAATCGATTACTTCTTAGCTTTCTCTGGTCTAAGTTCTCTTACTACTTTACCAGCCTGCCACATTTCAGAATCTCTCAATTCTGCCAATTCAGCGTCAAGCTTCTCTCTGTAGTCAGGTTTGCTGTTCAGGCTAATAGTACGTTCGGCTTCTTTGCCTGTAGCAACGCTATCGTAAAGGTCTTTAAACACAGGGGCAACTGCATCGCGGAATTTATGTCTCCAGTCCAACGCGCCTCTTTGTGCAGTAGTAGAGCAGTTGGCATACATCCAATCCATACCGTTCTCAGCTACCAATGGCATAAGGCTTTGGGTAAGCTCTTCTACAGTCTCGTTAAAGGCTTCAGAAGGAGTGTGGCCTCTTTTTCTAAGCTCATTATATTGTGCCTCAAATATTCCTTGTATAGCGCCCATAAGCGTTCCACGCTCTCCTGTAAGGTCGCTGTATACTTCTTTCTTAAAATCTGTTTCAAACAAATAGCCAGATCCAACGCCAATAGCCAAAGCAATAGCTCTGTCCTTAGCTTTTCCGGTAGCGTCCTGGAATACTGCGAAGCTAGAGTTTAAGCCTCTGCCTTCTAAGAACATTCTTCTTAGGCTGGTTCCAGAGCCTTTAGGAGCAACAAGGATAACGTCTATATCCTTAGGAGGCACTATACCAGTTTGTTCTTTGTATGTGATACCAAAGCCGTGAGAAAAATAAAGAGCCTTTCCTGGTTTTAGGTACTTTTGTACAGTAGGCCAAAGAGCTATTTGCCCAGCGTCAGATAGCAGGTAGCAAATAGTACTGCCTTTTTCAAGCGCTTCTTCAATAGAGAAAAGCGTTTTGCCTTCTACAAAACCATCTTTTATTGCATGATCCCATGATTTAGATGGTTTACGTTGTCCAACAATTACATTAAATCCATTGTCTTTCAGGTTCAACGCCTGTCCTGGGCCTTGTACACCATAGCCTATTACGGCAATGGTTTCGTTCTTCATTACTTCTCTGGCTTTTTCCAGAGGAAATTCTTCTCTTGTAACTACGTTCTCTTCAACCCCGCCAAATTTTAATTTTGCCATGTTTATTGATGTGTTTAGGTTTTTACATTTTAATTAGTTTACAAATTTCCTTAATTACTTAATACAAAGCAGGGAACTATAAATTATTTTTAGGTACTTTTTATGGATTCTTTCTAAGGTCGTTAGGACTTATGCCTGTGTGAGACTTAAAATACTTGCTAAAATAAGACTGGTCTGCAAAGTTGAGTTGGTAAGCAATCTCAGAAACAGTAAGGTCGGTATGCAGAAGCATCCGCTTAATTTCCAGTATCATTTTGTCAGAAATCAGGTTCGATGAGGTTCTTCCCGTTAGTTCTTTCACCGTTTCGCTTAGGTGATTTGGAGTTACAGCCAGCAAAGAGGCATAATCTTTTACAGATAAATTTTTATGGTAGTTTTCTTCTATCAGCTGCTTAAAGCGTTTCACCATTAGCCTTCCTTTGCCCTTACTTTCTTCCTGTTTTAGCGGGTAAAGCCTTTTGCAGGTGATAAGAATAATATCCAGCAAGGAGCGGATCATATCGTCCGAATCTGTAAGGCTTTGATTATTTTCATCGCAAGCCTGTTTAAACAGATTATAAACCAGGTTGATATCCTTATCGTCAATAAGATACAATGGCGGGTTTTCATTACTAAGGCTATAAAAGAAAGGCAGCTCCAGCAAGTGATTCTTATCTTGTTTGTTAAGTAAGTAAAACTCTGAGGTAAATAAGAATATATAGCCCTTTATATCGTCCGAAAGTTGCAGAGAATGAATTTGACCTGGAGAGAGAAAAAAGATGCAGTTATGCTTTATAGCATATTCATTGGCATCTATAGTATGTGTGCCGTTGCCTACGGTCAGAAACAGGATTTCGTAAAAATCATGCCGATGGGGGTAAGTTACTTTAAAGTCCCTGTTCTTATCAAAGACCTCTATCTCATACTGCTTCCCATGTCCGCTGCGGCGAAATTTGTCAATGCTGTATACCGGAATGGACTTTTTATCTGAACCGGCCACGGTAGGGTTGGTTTATAGCTTTACAACGTTATTTATATCGTGTATGCGCAGCATATTCTTAAATATGCGGTTGTAATCCTCTTGCTCCATTTCAAACTCTACGTTGCACACGGCATTTTGGGCATCTTGCTGCTGGTAGTTAAAGCTGATAACGCTCAGGCCCCTCTTGCGTATAGGCATCATAATGCGGTCTATGGTTTCAGGGGTATGATTACACTCTATTTTCCAGCGGTACTTTTCTTTCATTGTCTGATCGGAATATAAACTGCAAATATAGTACTTTAAAAAGATAGGATTTACGGCTTTTTGCAAAAAATATCACTGAATTGGCTAACTTAGCGCCTTAAATTTAAAAAATACTATCAAATTGTTCGATTTAAATAAACTCTTAAGGGAAAACATAAAGAAGGTGGTTCCATACTCTTCTGCCAGGGACGAGTACAAAGGCACAGAGGGAATATTTCTGGATGCCAATGAAAATGCCTTTGGTTCTGCCACTAACCCGGCCTATAACCGTTATCCTGACCCTTTACAGAGAGAATTGAAAGATAAAATAGCTGCCCTTAAAAGAGTAAAGCCAGAACAGGTATTTTTAGGCAACGGCAGCGACGAACCTATAGATTTGCTGATACGTGCATTTTGTGTGCCTGGTAAAGACAATATTATAATATTGCCGCCTACCTATGGCATGTACGAAGTAAGCGCGCACATAAACGATGTGCAAGTGAAGGAAGCGCCTTTAACAGAGGAGTATCAATTGCAGCCGGATAAGATATTGGCTGCGGTAGATAGTAACACCAAAATCATTTTCATCTGTTCACCCAACAACCCTACAGGAAATGCCTTAAGAGGATCGGACATTACGAAGATCATCACTAGCTTTGAAGGTATTGTAGCCATTGACGAGGCCTATATTGACTTTGCGCCAGATAAAAGTTTTTTGCGTAAGCTAAGCGAGTACCCGAACATAGTAATATTCCAGACTTTTTCTAAAGCATGGGGCATGGCAGGTTTACGACTGGGAATGGCTTTTGCCTCTGTAGAGCTGATAAGTGTACTAAATAAGATAAAAGCCCCTTATAATATAAATGCAGTTACCCAAAAACTGGTTTCAGAAGGCATGGGCAACCTACTTCAGAAGGAACGTATGGTAGAGCATATATTGGATAACAGGGAAAAGCTGGCAGAAGATTTGAAGACAATACCAGTAGTAGTAAAAGTATTTCCATCAGATACCAACTTTCTGCTTGTAAAAACAAAAGATGCCAACAAAACTTACGAGTACCTTGTAAATAACAAGATAATAACCAGGAACAGGCACAGCGTTAAATTGTGCGAGGGGAGCCTGCGTATTACTGTAGGCACAGACGAAGAGAACGAGAAGTTAATTGCTACCTTAAAAAACTTTAACTTATAGTAGAATAAGGATTAATGAAAAAGAAGATACTTTTCATAGACAGAGACGGGACTATAATAGTAGAGCCAACTACCGATAAGCAGGTCGATTCGCTGGAAAAGCTGGAGTTCTTGCCTAAAGCAATTACATCCTTAGCTAGAATAGCTACTGAGCTGGATTATCTGTTAGTAATGGTAACTAACCAGGATGGGATGGGAACAGATTCTTTTCCTGAGCATACTTTTTGGCCTGCACAAGAAAAAATGCTTAAAATACTGGAGGGAGAGGGCATAGTATTTCATGCTATTCATATCGACAAGTCGTTTGAACATGAGAATGCGCCAACCAGAAAACCCAGAATAGGTATGCTGAAGGAGTATATGAATGGAGATTACGACCTTGAAAACTCTTATGTTATAGGCGACCGCGCAACGGATGTGCAGCTTGCCAAAAATCTTGGAACAAAGGCTATACACATTGCCAATACCATATACGATCATCAGGCATTTACCACCTTCGATTGGGAGGATATATATGATTACCTCAAAAATCAATCGCAGCGTAAAGCCACGGTAAGCAGGAAAACAAAAGAAACAGATATACTGGTAACGGTAAACCTAGATGGGGAGGGAAAGACAGATATATCTACAGGTTTAGGATTCTTTGACCATATGCTGGATCAGTTGGGTAAGCATTCTCTATGCGATCTAACTGTAAAAGTTCATGGCGATTTGCACATAGACGAGCATCATACTATTGAAGATACTGCCATTACCATCGGCGAGGCATACCTGAAAGCATTAGGAGATAAAAGAGGCATAGAACGTTACGGCTTTTTATTGCCTATGGACGATTGCCTGGCGCAGGCGGCTATAGACTTTTCTGGCAGAAGCTGGCTGGTTTGGGAGGCAGAGTTTAAACGGGAGAAAATAGGGGAGATGCCTACAGAACTATTCTACCATTTCTTCAAATCGTTTACAGATGCCGCCAAGTGCAACCTGAACATAAAAGCAGAGGGAACTAACGAGCATCATAAAATAGAAGCTATATTTAAGGCTTTTGCAAAATCTATAAAAATGGCAGTCAGTAAAGACAGCCGCAGCGCACAATTATTACCAAGCACCAAAGGGGTATTATAAGATACCCATTCTTATGAAAGTTGCAATTATAAAATACAATGCGGGCAATGTACAATCCGTAACCTACGCATTGAACAGGTTAGGTGTTGAACCTATAGTAACAGACGATGCTGAGCTATTGCTCAGCGCCGATAAGGTAATATTCCCCGGCGTTGGAGAAGCCAGTACTGCCATGCACTATTTAAAAGACAGAAGCCTGGATAAGATAATTCCTCAGTTAAAGCAACCCTTCCTTGGTATTTGTCTGGGTTTGCAGTTGATGTGCCGTTATTCGGAAGAGAACGATACGGAATGCCTAAATATCTTCCCCATTGAAGTAAAAAAATTCCCACATAAAGACAAAGTGCCGCAAATGGGATGGAACAACATACAGGATTATAAAGGCAAACTATTCAAAGGCTTAAAAAATGGCAGCTATGTATATTTTGTGCACAGCTACTATGCAGAGTTAAGTGAATACACAGCGGCGGTAACGGACTATATACTTCCCTATAGTTCTTCCATAGAAAAGGATAACTTTTTTGCCGTGCAGTTTCATGCCGAGAAAAGCAGCAAAGAGGGAGAGCTTATTCTTAAAAACTTTCTGGAATTGTAATGATAGAGATTATTCCTGCCATAGATATAATTAACGGCAAATGCGTAAGGTTAACCCAGGGAGATTTTGCAAAGCAGACCAGCTATAACGATAACCCGGTTGAGGTTGCTAAAGCCTTTGAACAAGCGGGCATTAAACGCCTTCACTTGGTTGATTTGGATGGAGCTAAACAGAAGAAGATAGTTAATAGTAAAGTTTTGGAAGATATATCCAGAAATACTAATCTTACTATTGATTTTGGAGGCGGTTTGCAGTCAGATGAAGACATAGAGAAAGCTTTTTCCAGCGGTGCTACACAGGTAACAGGTGGAAGCATTGCCGTAAAACAACCGCAACTATTTGAAAAGTGGATTCAGAAATACGGCGCAGCTAAGATAATATTGGGAGCCGACGCTAGAAATGGTATGATTGCCGTTAGCGGTTGGCAGGAAGTAACAGAAGTATCTGTGTTTTCTTTGGTAGAAGATTATTTGGCTAAGGGAATACAGTATGTAATCTGTACAGACGTAGCAAAAGATGGTTTGCTGGCTGGCCCTTCGTTTGAATTGTATGAAGAACTGTTAAAGCGCTTCCCTTCTTTAAAGCTTATCGCAAGCGGCGGAGTTACTACTATTTCAGACATAGAACGCTTGAACGAGATGAACGTATACGGAGCCATTATAGGCAAAGCGTATTACGAAGGAAAGATAAAGTTGAATGAGCTGAATAGATTTTTGGTATAATTATGTTAACTAAAAGAATAATTCCCTGTCTGGATGTAAAAGACGGAAAAACGGTAAAGGGGGTAAATTTTGAGAACCTTCGCGATGCCGGAGATCCGGTTGAACTAGGCAGGCTTTATGCAGAGCAGGGCGCCGACGAGCTGGTATTTCTGGATATTACCGCAACGCTGGAGAAAAGAAAGGCATTGGTGGAACTGGTGCGTAGGGTAGCCAGAGAAATAAATATACCATTTACCGTAGGAGGGGGTATATCTTCTATAGAAGATGTTTCCGCGTTGCTGAATGCCGGGGCAGATAAAATTTCTATAAACTCTGCTGCGGTAAGAGACCCTTCATTAATTGATAAGTTGGCATTGGAGTTCGGCAGCCAGTGTGTGGTAGTTGCTATTGATACCAAATTGCACAGTGGTATAAACTGGGTGCATACGCATGGAGGAAAAATTCTGACAGAGCTGGACACCTTTAAATGGGCCAAGGAAGCAGAAGATCGTGGGGCAGGGGAGATTATGCTTACTTCTATGGATCACGACGGTACAAAAGCAGGCTTTGCTAATGAGGCAACGGCAAGAATTTCAGAAAGCGCGTCTATACCGGTAATTGCATCGGGCGGGGCTGGTAATATGCAGCATTTTGCCGATGTATTTAATATAGGTAAAGCAGATGCAGCGTTAGCGGCAAGCATTTTTCATTTTAAAGAAATTTCTGTGCCGGAACTAAAGCGATTTTTGAAAAAAGAAAATATTACTATTCGTATATAACGTCTTATAGTTATGACTATTGATTTTGAAAAAGGAGATGGGCTTGTACCCGTTGTAGTACAGGACTGGAAAACGGGTAAAGTACTAATGCTGGGCTATATGGATAGCGTAGCGCTGGACTTAACGGAACGGGAGGGTAGAATAACTTTTTATAGCCGGTCAAAACAAAAACTTTGGACAAAGGGAGAAACCTCTGGCAATTTTCTGTACGTAAAAGAAATATTAAGCGATTGCGATAACGATACCCTACTTATTAAAGCAGAGCCTGCCGGGCCTGTATGCCATACCGGAGCCGATACCTGTTTTAATGAAAGCAATAAGCCAGAACCTGTAGCTTTTATAAATGAACTTAGGGCGGTAATAAAAGACCGTAAAAATAATCCTTCTGATAAATCGTATACCGCCTCTCTATTTGCCAAAGGCATAAATAAAATAGCGCAAAAAGTAGGGGAGGAAGCTGTAGAAATAGTAATAGAAGCTAAAGACAATAACAACGACTTATTTAAAGGCGAGGCGGCAGATTTACTATTTCACTACCTTGTGCTGTTAGAAGCAAAAAACATAGAGCTGGATGAAGTAATAGCAGTTCTACAGGAGAGGCACAAACCAAAAAACTAATCCAGAAATCGCTCGCGTTCCTGAGGGGTAGGTATGCGGCAGCTTTCCTTTTTTCCAAACCATTTATAGCGGCTGCTGGCAATTATATCATATACGAAATTTCGTATAAAAGCAGGTATTATCAGCAATACCAGGCTTAGTTTCCAAAGGCCGCCAAGTGAGTGTATAATTCTAAGGGCAGCCGTTGATTTAATGTATATCCCCTTTTCTGTTTTAAAGATAATAGTATCCTGTGCCAGGTATTCTTTAGGGATAAGTATTTTCGCCGCTTTCCCCTGCAATGCAGAAAAGTAAAGCGCTTTACCATTTTTATGCGATAGTAAAAAATCAATAAAGCGGTTGCAGATGCCGCATACGCCGTCAAAAAAAACTATATTAGTATAACTAGTGTAATCTTGCATTCTAATGCTTAATTAGAGCGAACGTGGTATATCTTTTTTGAGATCGTTTCAACAACCCCGTCTTTAACAGGCCTCCAGAGAAAAAACACAAAGCTTTCATTTTCTTTCTTATCAGTTGAAATAGTAACAGATTCAGCATGCCCTTCTGGGTTTTTATTTTTTATAAGAAAGTTTGCCAATACAGATTTAAACTTTTTCTTTTTACCTTTTTTATCCAAAACGCTTACATGCAAATCTTTGTAAGCAAAAGTAAGCATTCCATTGGCGCGGCCATTTTTTACGACAATATCAAAAGTACTTGGCTCTACGTCTCCTTTGTTTATCCATACTCCAACATCTTCCAAAAGGTTGTTAAATGCTTTGCCCGGCATGCCTTCCATAGCGCCGCTGTAACTGTAATCGAGTTTGTCAGAAAGCAATGGAATTTCTATACTAAAGTCAAGTACGCCTTGCCCTAATACTTTGCAATAACCGCGTCCTTTGGCAGGGGTGGCT
>FTLB01002616.1_pt3 | contig 21003 bp, 15 predicted proteins | sample 1658291 | NCBI WGS metagenome assembly FTLB01 (sample SAMEA3914812, study PRJEB12502) | metagenome | biome: forest; material: soil | place: Canada | collected 2011-07-07 | depth 0.1 m
AATGCAAAGACTCGTCACATCTTCTCATCTGATGCAGTCTCATACCCCGGGAGTGCAATCCCCTTAGGAAGCTCCTTCCACTGCTTCTCATCGTCCAAGAACTTCTCGCAGTCGCGCCATGCCTGTCTGAGTATCCGTACTCGCTCTTCGGACCGGGGGGTAATCTTCACTGGGAAGCGCTGTGGCTGCATCACGAGACCCTCAGTGACGGCCCATCGGTCCGGCGTGATCTCGTTCCCTTCTGGATCGAGTGCTTTCTGAAAGTCAAAAGCCCACAACAGCCGCGCGATGCTGAGGTACATGGACCGATCAGCGAGATGCATGCCCTGGCAGACACGGCGACCGACCCCGAAAGTGAAATGATCACGCTTCTTGACGTCGGAATTCGTGGCGGCCTCGGCGGATGTCTGGAAATCGTCTAGATACCGGGACGGATCAAACACCTCGGGCCGGTCGTATCGACTGGGGTCCCTATTGGCTGCCCTGTTTGGCGCAATTCTGCGTGTCAGGATATGATATGCATCCGACTCGCCCCCATTGAGGGAGGTGATGTAACTTACCAAATGTTGCAGACTACCGAAGCCCCTTTTGGTATCTTATAGCCCATGTATTCATCATCTTGTATGACACTATGAGGAATACCCAGAGGGCCTGTCGGAAACCAACGGAGAGTCTCCTTGCTACAGGCTCGTACGTATTGTAGTTCAGCCTCGTCTTTCAACTCTGGAAGTCTGTCACCGCACACCCGATCGACTTGCTTCTGTCCCTCTTTTTGAACCTCAGGATAGAGAAGCAAAGCCTGGACAAATGCCACAAGCTCCGTAGATGTCGTATCGGAGCCACCTTCCAGCGCAGTCCCGGCAGCGTAGCCAGCCAAGTCGTCAGAAAGTTCTTTTTGGGTGAGCTGCGCTTTTAATAGATTGACGCAAAAGCAAGGCTACAGAGATATGAAATGGTTAGATATGTACCCACGAGCGGCGAGATGGACACCCAGCGGCACGGGAGAGGTAGTACGAAATCTGGTGTGAGGGTCACTAACCAAGGCTGTCCCTTCCTTCATCCGCCGTTTCACGTCCATTAATTGTGTAATGAGAAATTCCCTGGTCCTTTGAAATAGAGCCTTTGTCCGCTTGATCTCCGGCAGGAGAAACTCCGGGAGCAGTCTTAAAGCAGGAAACACGTCTAGCAACGATCCCGTCGTACCGGTAGCTAGTTCGCTAAATTCCTCGAATTCTCCAAAAAGGTGCAGAAGCCTGGGGTCATCGATACCCAGGGTGCGGAAACCAAAAATCATTTGCGTCGATAGCGAGTTGGTGTATCGGCGGATGTGTTCAACCCAGAGCTCGGGCTGGTCGGCAAATCCCAGCAGCATATGTTTGTTCTCCAGGTCCTGGTAAGGCACGTAGGTCCGGGCGGCATTGATATTCAGAAAATTGTGCAGCAGCTTGCGAATCATACGCCAAGTTGGCCCGTACTCCTAGATATTTTAGTTAGATGGAAGGCTAGGACTATACTTGTCGGGGGGAGTCAGGTATGATAGGTAACAGACCATGAGCGCCATACGTAGTCCATGGCTGGCGACGGTGCCCGCTAGATACATTTCCGGCCGCGAAGAGTAAATAGCACTGCGCTTGTCGAATAGATCTTTTATTGCCTGATCCGAAGAAACAATTATCATGACCCTTGTGCCTAAGATAAGCGAATACATCGGCCTACGTGTAGTTAGAGCTCAGTTCCTCGACCCGACGCTGTTGAGCGCATGTCATACCCATATTCTTCTGCCCATTTCTGAAACTGCAAGTGCGGGCTCTTGGGAGGAATCTGGTGCAGGTTTCCGATAATCGGCAGGGTAGGGGGTCCAGGCGGACAACCCAGGGGCCTTCGACCAACGTTTCGCAGCTGGACAGTGATAAGCAGAATCAGGCCGAGGCCAAATGCGACAAGGTACATCGTCATATTGAAAGTAATCAGATCAATGGACCACCGCCAGTGAAGCAATATACAACCGCATATTATGGTTAAATGTTCAACCGCCGGGAGCTACATGCCGGGCTACGCGCTGAATATAAGAAGGCCGTAGAACATGCCACACCAGGCGAAAAACGCATACAACCGACAGAAAGAGGAGTAGCTGGCTCATCCAATCACTTTCTTCCTCTTTCCCAACAGCCCAAAGCAGAGTTGATAAGAAGTGAGGCCGCATTATTGATATTACATAATTCCATATTTGACAGTTAGGCGTCAAGCTTCCATGTCGATTGCGCATGCCGGAACCAATCGATACACTTATCACGCTGCATGGCGGAGGTCTCGTATCACCATTGGAGGCCAAGTTTTGGGATTCCCCAAACCAGCCAGAACAAAACCTGGTAGCTGTAACCCTCCCTCACCAACTGATACCTTTGTGCGAACTGGTAACCCATCCGCTCGTGCTCCCGGTAGTTATAGTCTTCTTGGCCTTTTGAAGTGTTCTATTACCTAATCCACTCCAATGAAAGGTTGAAGCATGCGGCGATTAACACACCTTGGTGAATGAATCTTGTATCAAAATATGGGGGTACCGAGATTGTCCCACCGGCCAAAACAATCAGAACCCGCGATTGCCATCACTACGGCGCATTTTATCGCGTACAAATGATAAAGTATAGCAGTGTCGCAAAGTTCCAGCCTTAAGCTGTACTTCGGTTCAAAGCCAGTTTAAGCCACCACAAGTAGAGTATATTGTGTCCCTAGTACTCGTCGGATTGCCTCTCCAGATGGTAGCAAAATCTAAGGAACCATAATATCCACCCTAGCCAACCATAACGATGGATATATTTTGATAAACGTCAATGTCGTAATTTAATTACCGGGCACTAAAATTGCTATGGATCTTAACAAACCGTGTCTTCCTGCTGCATATTGTGGGAACAGTTGTACGCTAGGGGCAAAAGAACGTGGCATCCGGAGCTCCAGGACAGATCGGTGTACTGAACAGTAAGTTTAAAGGTCTAACAAGTGCTCTGGAAAACTCATTAGGAAGGGTGTTCATAGAAGAGGGCGTAGACACAGGTGGTTAAAGGAGGGGTCCGGCAAAGCTCCCAACCCTGCATCTGGCTGGCGGGCTCAGCTAGCTCGCTGACATTTGACGTCCCATTATATTTGACAAGTCAAACCGAAACACTGCTATTTACCGGTGTATTTTACAATTCCCCTCATCTGCCGTAATAATAGTAATGTCTACAGGCCCTCAGGCTGAAATAAGATTGAGTTTTTTGGTAAAAGCGGTAATTATCTCTAGTGGTTGCCTAGCTACCAAGGGATCTAGGCAGCCCTTACCCCCTTCATCCTACACTAGGCTCCAGAATGGCAAACTTGTCGCCCTCGGAATCGAGCAGGGCCATCACGTCATATGGCAAAGTAACCATTGGCGTCGTATGGCCAAAATCCACGCCAAAGAGGATGGGAAACTGGTTCTTGGCCGCTCCGAGGCGCCCCTCGCACAAGAGCTCCCTGAAAACACTACTATACGCCTCTCTGCGTTCCTCAGAGTCATATCCAAAGGGCCGTCCAATCACCAGTCCGGCAGCCTCGTCGAAGACGCCCTGGGCAATCAGATCAGCAACACCCGTCTGTACTAGATCCAAGTCCCGGCTCTCGCCGGCGGACGTCTCGAGAAATACGATGCGACCGCGCCAGTCTGGTCTGATGGCTGGGATTCCGTTCAGTCGAGCCGCCACCGTCAGGCAGCCACCAAAGAGGCGGCCACGTGCTGAACCCTTCCGTAGCCACTGCCATGTCGGCGCTGGGACGACTTCTTGAACCTCAACGGAGCCGGCGCCGCGGTAGAAGAATGACGGGGGCTTGGGCGCGTAGACCGCCGAGCGCGGGATGTCGCCGAGTGGTTCCTTCTTTGTGGCCACGTCGAAGAGATGCTTGACGCAGAAGGCGAGCGGGGATTTGCCATCATCCAGTGAATCAGCGGTGCCCAGCTCAGGGATAACGCTGGGCCCGTAGAAGGTCCGCAGTCCCGTGCATCCATACAAGAACCAGTGCAGGCCAGTCATGTCGGAGGCTCCAACCACAATCTTGGGATTATCCCGTACGTGGCTGCACAACTCCTCGTCCGCGATCAGAGTCGGCAGGAGCTGGGTGAAAGCTCCGCCTCCGATGGTGCAGATGACGGCCGAAACAGAAGGGTCCAAGAACGCCGTGCGGATCTCGGCATGTCGGTTTTCTATCGAGGACTGAGTGCCCGTGTCCTTTGTAAATAAAGTGCGTACGGTATATCCTTTCTCAGAGAGTAATTCTGTTGCACGAGCAATAGCTGCCGGCTGGATTTCGTTGAGTCGCTCCGAGGGCGAGATGAAGGCAATGGTAGCCCCGGGTTTCAATGCTGGAGCGGTCACGGCGGATACCATTTTGAAAAAGCCTACGATCTCCAGAGAACTGTGAGGTGGTACTTTGGCTTTGAAGTTGCGTTAGAAGATACAGGTGAAATGCGATAGAATGAAGAGACTCTGGGGATCTTAGAGCGGCTCTGGAAGTGGAACGTCTCTGGTATTTAGACTTTCATATAAGCTACCTTCCTCTTCGAGCACAGTTAACATTTATGGGACTAGGTAGCCTCGATACCCTGGCGAGCGTCGTAACGGCCCCCAACTGTGGGCTAATGGCGTCAGCTCCTGTTCGGGGATTATTGATTCGAAGCCGCCTAATTACCGTACTTAACCCTTGTCGCCAGTGAGATACAGGGATGACTGGATGAGCGAGCCAACGTCAACCTTCGGTGGCATCACAAGTAGAAAGTAATTGAGTTCAAGTCCCATTATGCGTCGAACAGACAAAGGCGAGCTTGACATTTCCATAGCCCCCCAAAAGTATATCTTGAAAACAAGACGATGCTGATTCCTATGGCCCACGCCTACAAGTTTGGCGAGCGGAGGGACTGGAACATTGACAGCTTCGAACATACCAAGCATTGCGCCTTGTACCTGCAGAATCCATCCCTGGAGGTGCCGGGCAATGATGATATCGCAGTGAGGGAAATGCCATCTTTGGAGGCTGTTAATCTGCGCCCTCCGAGGCCTGTGGATTTTATATGCGACCAATACCAGTCGAGATATGTGATTACAAATGCGAACGAGCCAACTCGACTCTGCAGCAGTCAATTATCACTAATTAACTGTATCTTAATCTGATTACTATAATTGACATTGAATACTTGTTTAAGTGTCGAATAGCCGACCTGGAAGTGATGAACTTGTTAATTTACGACTCTTATCTTGCAACATGACACATATAAGACTAGAATGTATCCCCTTAATCACAGTCCATGTAAGAAGAATTATAAACGACGCATAGAAATTAGTAAAGCAACTTGGCAGCTAGTTAACTGGAACATAACTTGTAACTTACCAGTACTTTAGTTAGTTAGTCGTGATTGGAGGTCAACGCAACGACTAATAGGCGTTCCTAGGAGATGGGATGATAAGTGGGGTTTGCTCCCTACCAGTCGGTCATACAGGTAACTAGCCTAGTCGAGCGAGTTAGACCATAAACTGTACGTACGTACATACGCGCCCGCCAGGAGGGGAGGGGGCTTGGTTGCGTTACATTGGACAAAGCCCAACATCACCCCGCGACGGTCTGTCAAATAGAGTCCCGTCTCCCGTTCCTCCCGCCAGTAATTTCGAGCGCCATGTCTGAGAAAGATCCTCGCTGGCTACAGAAAGGACTCCGTCTTCTCTCACGACACAAATCGAAGGATCATGGCAATCGTAAGAGCGACGACCCATCTTCATCCCCCGTCGCAAATGCCTTGTCTGGCGCGGCTGGGAGCGCGGCGGCAGATACAGACACGGCGCAGAACGCCCAGCCCGGGCTGTCCCCTTCATTGGCAGAGCAATCTTCACATCCTCTACGCGCTCCCCACATTCAAAAGACCTCAACCCAGTCAGTTGCAAAGTTGGATGCTGAACCAGTGACTGCGCAAAGCCCCCTTCCTCGGTTACCGCGGCATGAGCTTGCCGCTGAGCGTGTGCAGGCTTGGGACTCCGAGGCCCTGTGGGACCAGGCTTATGATCAGCTTAGAGAAGACATGAAGAAAGACAACAAAAACATGCTTGATTTCTTTGAGAGAGTTCTGTTCAACGAACTCGATGACTCTAGCGGAGCTAACCAATTCGACCAAACGGACCGGACCCGGAGACGGTCCCAGCTGGTCTATCTTCTGCAAACCGGTTTGGAGAAGACAGAAAAGAGAGCCAAGGTTGAACAGAAAGTTAGCGATACAATAAAAATTGTCCTCTCTGTCAAAGAAGCCATCGGCCGTGGCCTCGTGGCCGTGCCAGTAGCTGCTCTTGCATGGAGCGGCGTCTGTGTCGCACTAGAGGTAAGCTGAGTGTCTGGTCCCAAGCTCTAGAAATATCTCTCGTCTAATCGAGCGATAGATCTTTCAGGAGGCAGCCAACCAAACGTCTGAATACCGAGAGGGAGTTGCCAAGGTTGTCCAGAATATGAAATGGTACTCTAGTCTCTCCAAGTTGCTTCTTGAACAGACATCCCAGAAAGACAATAAATTTGCGGAATCGCGCGGGATCCTAGCCGACCGTATCGTGGCTCTATACAAAACAATCCTCAGGTATATCATCCAGAGTATCTGCACCTGCTACCGGAAACCAGTACTCCAGTATCTGCGAAACACGGTCAAACGCGACGGCTGGGCCGAGAGCCTAGCGGAGGTGACGGAGGCTGAGGACCTTGTTAAGGCCGCAGCCGGTGCTTTTGGCATCCGACAAGCGAATTCTTACCTTGGACTGCTAGTCGATATGCATATCTCCACGGCACAAGATGGCATCATGCAGAAACTGTGCGAGACAGATATGTCCGCCGAGATCAAGTCGCTGCAGCAGCGGAAAGATGTGCTGCTCGAGGACTCATACAGGTGGATTCTTGACACTAAAGACTACCGAGACTTTACAGAGTGGGAAAAAGGCAACACGAAGAGGCTTCTTTGGATCAAAGGCGAGGCAGGTAAGGGAAAGACAATGCTCCTGATGGGCATTGTGACCTCCCTTGCGGCTGAGTTAGAAACCTATTTTGACCAGCCCTCCCTTTCCTATTTCTTCTGCCAGGCCACTAACAACCGGCTTAACACCGCGACTGCTGTTGTGAGAGGTCTTATATGGATGCTTCTATGCCAACGGAAGTCTCTAATACGCCACCTGGACAAGTTCAAAAACCTTGGATCCACGCTCTTTGAGGCGCACGCATCTTTCTACAGTCTAAAAGAAATTCTTCTCGATATGCTCCAGGACAAAGAGTTGGATAGAGTGTACCTTGCAGTGGACGCTCTGGACGAGTGCAGGAAGGAAGAGCCCGGTCTTGGCCAGCTCTTGGAGTTGATTTCCGAGGTAGCAGACAACAATAGCCATGTCAAGTGGCTGGTCACGAGTCGAAACCAGAGTCATATCGGAAGTCTCCTCGACAAATGTGACAGAGGAGCAAGACTTTCTCTAGAGTTGAATGCCGACTCTGTGGCCGGTGCCGTCAGCTCCTACATCGACCATAAGATGCTAGACCTCGCCGCAAGATTTGAGCACACCTACCGGGACTGCGATGAGAGCGTTCTCCAAGAGATTAAACAAGCCCAGGAGCAGATTGCCGAAGAGATTCGCCAAAATGCTGGCGGGACGTTTCTGTGGGTTGCGCTTGTTTTTCGCCAAATACGGGATGACACAGACTGCGGAGCTGACGAAGTCCTCAAACTGGTCCATGGCATCCCCCAGGGACTAGACGGCATGTACGACGATATGATGCAGAAGATTATTCAGCGGCAAGACGCATACTCTCAATATAGCAAGTTGATTCTGCTGGTCATGGTCAACGCGTATCGCCCGCTCCAGCTGTCTGAGCTAGCTACTCTGGCCAAGTTGCCGAAGCTAGCTGCTCATCGAAATATTGTCAGAATTTGCGGCCTCCTTACAATCAAAGAGGATGACCAGACGGTCTACTTTGTCCATCAGTCCGCCAAGGATTATCTTCTTCGAAGCCCAAGCTCAGCTCTCCTGTCCGAGATCTTTCCCAAAGGACCTGCTGTGGGCCACCACATGATTTTATCACAGTCCCTCGAGGCCATGGCGACAAAGCTACGAAAGAATTTATACAATCTAGATCGCCCAGGGTTAAATATCGCAGATGTTCCGGCCCGCCATCCTGACCCTCTGGCGTCGATTCGATACGCTTGCGTCTACTGGGTTGACCATCTCGCCGAGATGAAGAGAAGCCGTGACAAAGAAGGACCCTACGAGGAGTGTGTCTCTGACGGTGGAAGCGCGCACATATTCCTGCAAGAGTCGTTCCTTTGTTGGCTCGAGGCTTTAAGCCTACTGGGCAACGTACCCGATGGTGTTTTAGCCATTCGACAACTCGAGAACTTACTCACGGTTAGTCCATTAGCTTACTTCCATAGAGAAAAGCTACCTGCATGCATAGCTGACTTACGTGAGTTCAAGGAAACCCCCACTAATTCTCGATTCCGCGATTTTGTCCAGGATGCACACAGATTCATACAATATCACCAAACTTCCATTGAGAATAGCCCTCTTCAAGTATATTCTTCGGCACTTATATTTAGCCCAGCCCGCAGCATTATAAGGCAGCAATTTAGAAGGGACGAACCGGAATGGATTACCAGAAAACCGAAAATGGCTGAGAACTGGGATGCGTGCCTACGGACTCTCGAAGGCCACGGCTCGTCGGTCTACTCGGTGACCTGGTCGCACGATGCGACACGCCTTGCATCGGCAGCACGCGATGGGACAGTCAAGATATGGGACCCGGCGACTGGCGAGTGCTTGTTGACGCTCAAGGGTCTCTTTGTCTCTGGACCTGATCATCGCTGGATCAACTCCGTAGCTTGGTCACACAACTCTACACGCATCGCCTCGTCATTGGGGGGCAAGACAGTCAAGATTTTGGATCCCGCAACGGGCGAGTGCCTCTCGCTCCTGGAGGGCCACAGCAATCGGGTCTACTCCGTAGCTTGGTCACACGACTCAGCACGACTTGCTTCTGTATCCTACGACACGACAGTAAAGATATGGGATACAGCCAGTAGCCAATGCTTGATGACCCTCGAGGGCCACGATCGCTGGGTCGGAACAGCAGCAGCACTCCCATGTGAACCCAGACGCCTCACTCCGGAGTTAACAGATGAGCTGGCAGACAGTAGGGAGTCTACAGAGGCCAAACCGTCTTATCGCCGTACGAACCGATGGGTCAACTCTGTGGCCTGGTCACATGACTCGGCACGTCTCGCCTCCGCCTCGGACTTTAGTAATATCAAGATCTGGGATTCGGCAACAGGGCAATGCTTAAGAGAAATTCGAACCTACAGCTTTTCGATAGACTGGTCGCACGATTCAACACGGCTTGCAACAGCCGGGATGATTAGGATTTGGGATCCTGAAACTGGCCGGCGGGTATTGGAGATGGTGGACCCTTGGAAGCAGAGTAACTCGGTAGTCTGGTCACACGACTCGACACGCCTCGCATCGGCGTGCAAGGACAAGATGATTTATATCTGGGACTCTGCAACGGGTCAACGCCTATCGATGCTCAAGGGCCATGCCCGCTTGGTCAACGCGGCGGCCTGGTCGCACAACTCGACACGCCTCGCGTCCGCATCAGACGATGGAACCATAAAGATTTGGGACCCAGCAGCAAGCGGGTGCCGATCGACAGCCGAGGGTGTACCAATGGCCGAGGATCCACCAGCTTTCAAGGGTGCTCGCCATTGGATTAACTCTGTAGCTTGGTCACAAGATGCGACGCGAATTGCGTCTGGGTCGGAAGATGGGAAAATCAAGATCTGGGATGGAGCAACCGGGCAGTGTCTACTGACGATCGAGAACCAACGCGGCTCAGTCGAATCGGTGGCTTGGTCACACGACTCTACACGCCTTGCAGCGGCATCGATGTCAACATCATACAATCCCGTAAATATCTGGGATCCAACAACTGGCAAGCATCTTTTCTCTCTCGAAGGGAACCGGGATCTAGCCTCCACGCTCGAGGGATATGAGGTCGTGGATAATATCCAATATAGTTACCGTGGCCCGACTCCTCCGTTGAATGTGGCGGACTCTCGGCCTGAATCTCCTTCTCGTCCCGTTACGTCGCTGGCTACTTTATATAGCGTGAGCAGCGACAATGTCTGGATTACATATCGAGGAGAGAACTTGCTGTGGCTCCCGCCAGAGTATCGACCAACTCGTTTTGCTGTATCTGGAACATCTCTGGCACTCGGCTGCTCCTCTGGAAACGTATTGGGTCTGACATTCTTCGACGGCAAGCCGAGTCTGTAGGAAGAGCGGACATATCTCCCTTTGCAAAATTAAATTGACCATTTGTTTAATGTTTTTAAGCCAATCTCATCTATTGCTCTAGTCTTCCTGTGGCTCCAGCATTCCCATTGGTGCAGTGTAATTATTTAACGGCGAAAATCATGCGGTTACATACTTAAGCAGGGCTCGCATGATCCGCCTAGTAACATCTAGAAATCTATGGATGGTCTACAATGGTAAATAGGACAAGCAGTAGAAGGAATGAGTTTCCATTTGACGTCTGACTAGGAGCAGCGTTACTGGTCAAATTACATGGTGACTTGGGTGACGAGCCTTCTTGGTGTGGCACCGGCGCCTTGACTCGAAGCCAACTCCACCACATGTGCAAAACTTTACAGCAGGTACCCCACAGGTTTGGTAAAAAAAAAAAAAAAATCTGCAGGGTCCCTCGGTCTGCTTCTAAATACGTTCCAGTGACGAGCGAGGACTCAACCACTCAGCGCCCGGTTAGCTCAATCGGTAGAGCGTGAGACTCTTAATCTCAAGGTTGCGGGGTGAGTTGAGGCTCTTCGACATGACATCTTAAAGAGTTACACTAACCTTGATACCGCAGTTCGACCCCCGCATCGGGCTCAATTCCTGATGCGCCTTTGCAAAGAGGCACATTCGAACCATTTTTTTTCTTTTATTTTTCTTTTATTATTTTCTTTTTCTTTTCCTTTTGGCACTTTCTTCTGCATCTTTGCTTCGGAGTAGATGTGGTCGAGTTTGTGAGTATGTCTCTTACTGTGTTCTCCAGCATCCTGTAAATATCCTCTATATTGTGTTTACGCAATGATGCCCAATATGTGCCTCTCAGCTTTAGAAGTAAATTACTGGGCGTATCTAGGGAAGTATGACCATATCGCAGCCATGGCGAGATCGCGTGAGGCACCCATATAGAAATATCTCGTTACAGAAACATTACGTTTGTTGAACTAAGATGACCCGGGCTTTCGTGTAAGTTGATCCTGTCGTGCAACCTAATCGCGTGTTTTTATAAGCCCTCTAAGAAAGATCCCTGTTACTTGTACGACATTATTGCTCAGGGTTTAAAAGCAAACTACTACGGGCTACACAGTGATGTGCCTGCTGCGCTTCCTTGATCATGTCAACAGTGTAACACAGCTTACGACTCTAGGCTCCCGCCAAGTCGTTCAGGTCACAAGCTTCAAGTCGGTGGCCTAATCAGAACCAATTATTTTATCTCCTATCATACCCAGGCAGTCAATCCTTTCTCTAAAGCAAGCCTAGATCCTTCTCCTCATGGGGGCCACAGCCATTCACTCTGCACGCTGTGACTGGCGGAACCAAAGCACGTTGCGGTCGGTACTCCGCACTTATAGACTGAAGATAAGACCCAGATGGCCAGAAAGCCCTCAACCAACCCAAGATTCCAAGTCAACATCTTCGTCCGCGCGGGTCATGAATCATCAATCTTGAATTACATAAATATGCCGTCGTCAGCTAAAGAAACAATAGCTGCGCTAGAGAGTCTCGGCCGCGAGGACTTCGCAGGTGATGAGTCTGCCCACAGCCAGGCCATCTCCGCCGCCTGCAACCTGCTGTGCCGCTTGCAGACACCTACCGAGCGCTGTGAGAGCTTTCCTAAACAAATAGAAGCGATATAATGTATAGCTTTGTTCCTAGAATCGTCTAAAGAAGCGTGTTGCTAGATCGGAGGAGGGCATTTTGCTTTGAGGGTCTGGTCTTGAAACCTCTAGCTGGCGGAGGATTTGCGGAACGGTATAGTGAGAAGGCGGACTTCGAGGGGGGCATAGGGGTGCGATTCAGGGACGAAACTATCAACATCACTTGAGTACAGCCGAAGCTTGATCAGAACTGTCAATCATACTGCCGGATACACGAATGCCTGGCTCGTAGATATTACGTCTAAGCTAAACCGCCTAGCTTGCTATTATAAGACCGACCTTAAAATTCAAAGAGCTACTCTAGGCTCAAACCCGATACAGATCTGAACGATATCCACAATCAATGACAGCACTGCACCCGACAGGCGCTGGGTATGTAAGTTTGATCTACTAAGAGATTACGTCACTAAGCCCCAACAAGCGTCCCAGGGTAGCAGCCGAGACTCACGATGAATTCTGCTCGTGCCACACCCCACTTTATTTGAATTCGGTCTCGCCCTCACCACCTTTAGGTGTAGGTGGTGAGCGCTCTTGCGAGATCCAACAAAGTGGGGCTTGGGACGGGCAATGCAAGCTAGACGAGACGGCTCCTAACTCTATCAAAGGGAGATAAGTCTGTGATTAGCGGTCGACTCTGAAGTCCGGTATCCGACTCGCTTATATATTAGATATGAACCCCTTTCAAATAAAATATTTGCGGTTGAGAATGCTCTGGAACTTTATTTCGTCCTTTACTTAGTTATCCCTTCTGCAAATATTTTAAATCCTCTCTCATTAGCTAACCGAGCATTATGGTCGACGCAGTAGATGATAAGCCCTTACCTCTACGGATAATTGTGCTTGAGACTGACCAGCCGCGCCTTGACGCTAATGGGCACAGTTCAATGGCTGAACTTATCCAGCTGCATTTGTCTAAAGCTGGAGCAGCGCATCATCCTCCTCTCGAAGTCCACACAACCACAGTGTGTGTAATTCCAGAGTGGAAGGGCCGAATACCTAGTATGGATGAGTTTGACGGCTACGATGGCCTTTTGCTCACAGGAAGTCTTTACGATGCATTCGGTAATGATTCCTGGATATTGGACCTGCTAGCAGTATTAAAGGGTGGGTAAAAGCCTTTCGACACAACCACGTGTAATCATCCTTTTAGGGAACTGAGTCGAGCTAAATGCTGTGTCCTTGCTCCTCATAGACCTCTGGCTATCACGACCTAGATACTACTTCGCAGGAGTATGCTTTGGGCATCAACTTCTTGCACGAATGCTCGGCGGGACAGTCTCCCGAACGATGTCAGGAGCCTGGGAACTTGGACACACTCGCATCGAGATCAATAACACCGGACGCCGCATCTTTCGGACGCACTCGGATCACATCCACCTGCATGAAATGCACCGGGATCAAGTCACTTCTATGCCCAGCTTTCAAACTTCGCCACCTGGTATGCTTTCCAGGGACGTGCCACTTGAATGCTGGGGTAGCACCGACCACACGCCGATACAGGGCCTATTCATCCCGGATAGACTTTTCACTACACAGGCTCACATGGCGCTTGATGAAGATCTGGTCAAGCAGGAGATTCAGCTGCTGGTGAAGAAGGGCAGTATTCAAGACTTGGAGCACTCGAATCAGGCTATACAGACGGCGCACAGAGAACATGATGGAGTCGAGGCTGCAAAAGCTGTATTAAGACTATTTATGTACGACGATGATGGTATGGTTTTCGGAGATTTATAACGCGAAGGTAAGGAAGTAAAGGTACCTCACTAGAGTCTTACCTTGTCTAGGATTCAACTGGATCCCTTTGGTACCGATAGAGTTACTTGCCTTTAAAATGTAAAGATTGGGTATCGTATCTTTACAGAGCTGTTCACGGTACTTTGCATGCAGAATCACCGTCTTCTGGAATAGAGTGATGGGAGGTTACAACTACGCCGTAGTTTTTGCTAGCCACCTTGGCACGCCTCGATTAGGAGCAGTGTAGGTTGAAGGTAGGTTCCACCACAAACACGTGCTGAGCTCCTACAATAATTATTACAAGATAAAAGGCTGTAAATAGTATAAAATACTTAATAGCCTACAGAGACTATACAATCGAAGTGCAGCTAGGGGAAAAGTCGGCCGTGTAGGTCCTCTGGCTTATATAGAAGCACAAACGTAACTCTTAAAAGTAGTTATACAGCCAGACCTGATGCCAGCGCTATGGGGCTAAGCCTCTGGTCCTTCGTTCCAACTTTATACTCTAGCTTTAGATCTTAGACTCTAATATATCTCTGCTCACACCGGCTTCTCCCCGTACTTAATCTATTCGGGGCGGCTCGCCGGGCGACGTATTTGGCTGGCTTCCGCACGCTCAAGTGGCCTTTTCCGACTACCGAGATGGCAGCCATCACTGCGAAGCTGCAGAAATATGAACAGACGATATGCACAGCGCTTATGGCCGACATGGGGTAATACTTTCACCCTCACAATGACCAGAATCCCTCTCGGACTCTGTACAGAAAGCTGAAGCAGGATCTAGGCAAAAGTGCGAGCACTCCGCCATGGCTGCACCTACCCCTAGCAAGGGCATACTTTATAACGACTGTTTCATCTTACCCTTCGTACGGGACTCAAACTCTGTAGATCGACCCGAAATCCTGGGCTGGATGCGAGAGATGCGGGAGAGGAGTAGCAGTCCTATCGGACTAGTTGGCTGGGTCCATTTAGGGTAATCAGAGTCTTCTCTTGTTTTTTTTTTTAAACTTGAAATGCAAGAATACTGAAGATGGGGAGCAGAAAATCACATATCGCACTCGAGTTCGCCTACACTGTCCAACATGCCTCGCCAGGAACAAAGGTATTCTGGGTGTATACGAGCAACAATGCAAGATTCAGGGAGGGATACCATGCCAATCGCAGAGAACTTGCAGCTCCGTCGAAGAGACGGCCCAACTGTCGACGTGATCAAATTGGTCAACGATTGGCTACAGGACGAGGAGAACGGCCCATGGCTAATAGTCTTCGACGACGCCAACAACGTCGAGGTTTTCAATTCCCGAGCTGCTGGACAAGAGATCACAACGCAGTTAGCACTTCACGCAGCGAGCGGGAAAACCTCCATGGCGAGTCAAAATGTACTAACGCCGGTCCTACCAATGAGTCGCAACGGAACTGTGCTCATTACTTCTCGCCATATGTGTGTGGCTGAGAGGCTTTGCGGTAGCCAAGAGACCATCTTCACAGTATCAGCCATGGAACGTAGGAGAGTCTGCTGGGCGAAGTGGGACTCAAAGTGGCGAAGTATTGGCTGGACCCCCGCGGGTTTGAGATGCTGATAGAGGCCGAGCTCGCTCGAACATCGTTTCGTGCTACATATACTGCCGGGCAATATTTATACATGCAAGATTGCCAGGCTGGTCTACGAAATAGACCAGTAATTAGACTGTCGCATTGCGTCTCTAGTCGTGGCCATGCGTCGAAAACTGCATCATTCGGAAGCACGTCCGCTGGGATAAATCTTAACGCCATCAAACAATATTTCATGAAAGCTTCAAGCTGTTTTTACGCGTCTGGCAGCTCTTGGCGAGCTCCATGTGTGCTCTTCCTCCCTTGCTCCATACACACGCTGCGCCTAACGACACCCGACCCTAGCAAGGATTGGGAAATAGTCTTGTGTAAAAAGAAAAATAAGATCAGGAGGAAACAGGAGGAAAAGGAGAAGAAGAAAAACGAAGAGGTTATTCCATTGGCCGACGCTCGATCGGTCATAATATCAGGGGAAATCATCACCTCGCTAAATTGTGGCTTGGCTCCGTGACGTTGACCCCTCGACTCAAAAGGACCTATCTGCCTTGCCAATTTCCCACTCGCTGGGTTTTGGGTTTCTAGCATTGTTTATATATATACAAATATTTTTTGCCTCATTTCAATCTTGCAACAATTCAACTTACTTATTCGCAACGAATCTCTATCACTGTCTTCATGTCGTGGAAATTTATCAAAAGTATGTAATACTTCCTACTTGTCTTGACTGGCGCTTACTTCGTACTGCTTCAGGTCCATGACGGACGAGACCAAACGTCGATTTGCGGCTTAGCGGGTCTCCGCTCAAACCAAACATTTCGTTATCAAGCTAACAGCACTTTATAAATCCAGAAAATAAGAATGCACAGCCAGACTCGGTAGCGACCGTCTCTGAGTCGCCATCTCCCATCGCTCAACCTGAAATCTCTGGTTTAAATGGCGACGCCGTGACAAACGCCACGCTGACAAGCGTGGCCAGCAGTACGTTCGCGAGGTACATGGATTCTTGGGCATGACACCGCTTAGACTGACAACACTAGACGTACCTGGAGACTCTATTACTAACACCGCCAAGGGAGGCATCCTCGTGTTAACCCTCCATGAGGCGCGCGGTCTTTCCCTGCCCGAGGAACACCAAAATGTATTCTTGTCGCAATTGGCCACCGACAGGACTGGGCCCGGAAAGGAGCTCGAATTTGGGAATCTTGAATCTCCGAGCATGGCATCACAGCCAGCAACATCATCAACGCTTTCATCAAGCCGGTCACACACGGCCGTGGGAAGTGGGTTCAAGAGGATCCCCCGAGTCAATGGACGCGTACCAGCCAAGTACATGCCTTATGCCTTGGTAGACTTCGACAAGGTGCAGGTCTTTATCAACTCTGTAGGTGGCGACCCCGAGAACCCCTTCTGGGCTGGTCCGAACACACAGTACAAATTTGATGTTTCCCGGGTTGCCGAACTCACGGTGCAGCTCTTCATTCGAAATCCCCATTCCAAGCCAGGCTCCGGACGCAGCCAGGACATATTCCTCGGAGTCGCTCACCTCGATCCACGTCTCAAACCCGGGAAGCCAGCGAACATGACGGCATGTAGCGGCGAGACGGACCGCGAACAATACCCCGGCTTTGCCAGTACTCAGTGGGTTGACGTACAAAGCGGGACGGGGAAGTTTCGGTTAGGCGTTGAGATTGTGCAAAACCAGCCCGGCAAGCTGAGCATCGACAACTTCGAACTCCTGAAGCTCGTGGGCAGAGGCAGCTTTGGCAAGGTCATGCAGGTACGGAAAAAGGATACCAACCGCATCTACGCAATCAAGATCATCCGCAAAGCCAAGATCATATCGCTCTCCGAAGTCACGCATACCCTGGCGGAGCGGTCCATCCTCGCCCAGATCAACAACCCCTTTATTGTGCCGCTGAAGTTTGCGTTCCAGTCTCCGGAGAAGCTGTACTTCGTGCTCGCGTTTGTGAACGGGGGCGAGCTCTTCTACCATCTCTCCAACGAAGGTCGCTTTGATGTCAGCCGATCTCGCCTCTATATCGCCGAGATTCTCTGTGCCTTGGAATGCCTTCACGGTTTTAACGTTATTTATCGAGATCTCAAGCCCGAGAACATTCTGCTCGACTACCAGGGCCACATCGCTCTCTGCGACTTCGGCCTCTGCAAGCTCGAGATGAAAGACGAGGATCGAACCAATACATTTTGCGGAACACCCGAATACCTCGCTCCAGAGCTGCTGCTCGCCCAGGACTACAATAAGACCGTTGACTGGTGGACCCTCGGGGTGCTGCTCTACGAGATGCTGACTGGCTTGCCACCGTTCTACGACAAGGTGGTCAACGACATGTATCGCAAGATCCTGCACGAACCGCTCCACTTCCCAGACGAAGACGTGGTGCCGCCCGTGGCCAGAGATCTCCTGACGAAGCTGCTCAACCGGAACCCTGCCGAGAGGCTCGGCGCCAATGGTTCTGCCGAGATCAAGTCTCACCCGTTCTTCGACCCCATTGATTGGAGGAAGCTTCTGCAGCGCAAATACGACCCGGCATTCAAGCCGCATGTAGTACGTATCACCTCGCGGATGAGCTTCTCTTGTTTTCTCTCTAGCTGCCGAAATACGCTTTAGCAAGTGGATTTTGTGTGCATTTGATCGTACGTACTGATTAACTCACACATTAATTTATGGTACAGGTCGATGCCCTGGATACAACCCACTTTCCGCCCGATGTTACATCTGAAATCCCCCAAGAGTCGTTGGAATACGAAAACGTCCTCTCTCAGACGATGCAGGGCCCGTTCACCGGTTTCAGCTACAACAGTGCGCTGCCTGGGCTGCACGACGCGGCAGGCAGCATCACCGGCCCTTCTGTCATCAAATAGGTTCAGGTCCAAAGCACGGTCACTTGGCCAGCGGTGGGAGAGGCAGAGGCTGGATGCGTCAGCACTCTGGCCATCGGCTTGCTTTGTTTGCTTCCCTTGTGGCCCGTTAAAAGGCAGTGAGCAGGGCATTCATTGGGTGCGCGTCTTCGGAATGTATATTACAAACATGAGCACCATGGAGCATCAGGTCTCTCTAGTCTCTTATTACCTTGATTCCGTGACTTTAATGGAAAAGATACGGCTGGGGGCATCTAATTGTTGGCATCATTTCCGTACTTGGGTGTGTATATTCACCTTTTTATTGCGCCATGGAGTCGTAATTCACGAAGACCACTGGCTCAGCCCGGGTCATGAAATCAAGGAAATACCTAACCATGCCGGCAATTGATCAGTTTTAAAGATTACTGGGACATCACCAGGCAAGAAATGGGTGTCGGGGTGGGCAAGTTAGGATCAAGTTAGGAACGAACTGACCATTTGTGATTTGGGTTGAAGTGCCCGTGAAAGATCTCACCAGTTCCATCCGGACGTACTCGATCACCGGCTATGACATCGTCCGTCTCGAGGGTTCGGAAGTGGCAGAATGCCAAGGGCATGTCCGTGATCTTGGCGATAGCACTCCTCCAGGTACTGCTTACATGCGATAAAGTCAGCGGAAGGCCTTTTTGCACGAGAAGATCGGGGGGCTGCGTAGGACTTGCTTGACCAGTCGAAACCGGTAGCCCGGCTTCATGTAATGTTCCAAATTGTGTTCCTTCAACACGCGCTTGGTGGTGATGGGGCCGCTGACGAAAGTATAATCTTTGTATAACATAAAATGAGACTCTAGGACAGGCACGGTGGAAGTTGCTGGACCATATCGGTGTGTACGTCTGGAGATGTAAATAAGGTCAACACTCGACTCTGCAGCATATGTATCGATGTTGACAGGCGGTCAGAGCAATAATAGCGTCGTACCGGTTGCTACTTGTAGGTATTGTAGTGGATCTCCGAGATCAGGAGTATCCTGATTATACGGGATGTTCTTGCGAGACTAGGAAGTGCACACAGTTCTGAGCAGGATAAGGGGAGGCCTGTGTAGTGGAAACCTCACCCTGAACTCGTAGCAAACAACCTCTTCGGCATCGAGAAGTTTCTTCAGAACATGCTCGGTTTCGCATTGGTAGCCGTCAAGCTCCGCGGATGAAACTACGGGATACTCGGACTCGTGGCGGAAAAACTGAAAGCCGGAGGTCTGCAGTGTGAAGTCGCCAAGAGCCGGTCGAACATCGACAAAGTCGTCGAATTTCTCCTCATACTCTAGGTTGGTGATGGTGAATTTCTCAAGATCCACAGCCCCTCCAGGGATCGCAGCGACAAAGGGCTTCTCCGTCTCATACTTTGGGAGTCTCCGCACGTAGCGAATTCGCCCTTGGCCTGTAGGCATTTTGGCAGTAGTTGGGGGACGGCCAAGCATGCGACTATTCGGAAGGGTCCTTATTCGCGTATGAGGATTTATGAGGATTTATGAGGACTTAGGACGATTCCAGGAAATACAGCTCCGTCTGATCTCCTTGTAGCAGAACGACCTACATATCCCTTATTACAAAACGCCCGAGGGTCCTGGTGCTCCGTCTATGTGGAGAACACTTCAGAATCCTTCCCCCGATGCTCGATAATGGTGGATAGCTGATGTGGGGAAGACCCTGTAAACTGCGGCTCTGCTGTCCCCGCTCAACTCTCCAGGCAGGTGCGACTTTCCTGAATGAAGGTCAGCCCACACCACAGCGACTCTACCTTGTGACCGTCAAACCATCCTAAAACGAAAAGGCATGTCTGCAATTTTCGTGAGGCGCACAGGTGCTGCCCGATACGGTACGAATAGTACTGTGCCGCGCCCAAAGCCTGCCTTGGTTTGCATTCTCTGCAGTCAGTACGCATTGTGTGATTTAGGCGAACACAAAGGACCCCCACCTACTGCACTGTAGGTTACCTAAAGCAATCACAGATTCTGCCCAGAGTGATACTCGCAGCAGCAGCACCGAAACTGCCCATTTCGCAGCGAGACAATTCGGAAGTGCGGCGCAAGGGAGGCCGCATGAAGTGTTCAGGCGGGTGCAAGCACACGAAAGGGCGATACTACCTCGCGATTGGCGATTGGAGTAGTTATAGGGATTGCCCTATCTTTCAGGTGGGCAGGCACGGCAGGGGTAACTGCAACAACGTGGGTTGTCCCTGTTTCCTTCCCGCAAGACAGCCTACCTTAGTGCCTGACCCTAATGAGCTCTTTCCTTCTTAGACCCTTGTCAAGCTCTTCGTTTCCCACTCCTTCTTCTTCTGAGTCCTACTTCTTCTGAGCTAGAATCTCTATTTCTTGCGAATGAATCGCAACACCATCGGGCGAGCTTTTGTACTGGCCTGGCTCGCCGCTTTTCTGTTTTGTTACAGGGAAATGTTTTCGAGAGGTGAGCTGGGAACCCCACTCTCATGTACCCGCCGCATCGACTTGGAGAGCTCCCTGGTAACATTTTCTTTTCTAGTGACTCGGCCTTTCTTTTCTACCAAACCGACAATGCCTTTTGACGTCTTGACCGCAACAGCTTGTGACCTTCGCGTGCTCCTTGAGCAGCGTCAGGTTACCAGCGTCCAGCTTGTACAAGCATATCTACAGCAGATTCGCACCCATAACAAAGATGGCGCGTGCCTCAGAGCCGTCATAAGCGTCGTGCCGGAGAAGCAGCTTCTGGATACCGCAGCTCAGCTGGATCGAGAGCGCGAGAATGCGAAGACGAGAAGCCCGTATCATGGCATTCCGTTTCTGGCGAAGGTGAGTACATATC
>FTLB01843463.1_pt1 | contig 20823 bp, 18 predicted proteins | sample 1658291 | NCBI WGS metagenome assembly FTLB01 (sample SAMEA3914812, study PRJEB12502) | metagenome | biome: forest; material: soil | place: Canada | collected 2011-07-07 | depth 0.1 m
CTGCTATGCCAAACCTCAAAAGTCTGGATGTGCACCTGGCCGGGGGTATGACCGAGCCGTTACCATTTCCCGAGCTACGCTCGCTAAGCTTCGCGCAAGCCAATATCGGCATCGAAAGCTTGGAGAGAATCGTGAGCTCTTGTCCGAAGTTGCAGATGTTTGAGTATGATGGATCAATGAGACGACGCGAAATCAACGAGGATAGCCCCGAATTCACGTGGGGTCAAGCTCAGCGCATTCTTTTACAGAGAAAGGACACCATCCGCCATCTAAACTTCGATTTTGGTGACGATTTTCTGTCGCTCAGGGAAGAGGGGCTGGAAACGGATGATTACTGCGGCAGTTTTAAAGAATTTACTGCTCTCGAGACTCTGTTTGTGTGGTCCTCCAGCCTAGTCGATATGGACGCCGACGACGAAGCCAGTGATTTCCCGGAGAGTGTACAGGATGTGATTGATGTGCTTCCGGAGTCGCTCAAGCTTCTCGCTTTCGCCCGTCCGAAGAAAGGATGGAATGGTATACAGATACTAGTTCAGGCGATCAAACGTGGTCATTTTCCTAGCCTCAAAACAGTACTGGTGGGCCAGGATGGAGACGAGCTGAAGGAGTCCAGAGATGCATTGGCCAGTGTGGGCTTGAGCTGTGAAAAGTATGATTACGCTCGTCATTCTCTAGGCAATTATGCGTCTGACGGCTGGAATATGATGGAAGAAAATGAGGAATGGGCCCGAGACAAGGATGCATTTGTACCGTACAGGCCCTACTAATCCGCTGCTGATGAAGGCGACAAGGCTCGGGGGTTTGTGTCGCTATCATGCTTGCTCCCTTGTCTCCTATCGTTTGTTTCAGTGATTGGATAAGGACGGAGGAGATGTTTATGTCTCTTTGAGAGGACATCGAAGATGTTCCATTGAGCTAGTCTTATTGAGCTAGTCTATAATTTAGGCTTATTCGGTTGCTGGGCTGAGATTATTCAGTATTTTAAAAAGCGCCGGGCCTGATAAATCGTAGACATTACGTTTAGGGTCTCAGATGTACGTTCTATTGGTGGTGTGAGCCGTTAAAAGCTACGAGAGAGGGAAACAACTCGACGGAAATAGCGTACTAGGTTTCAATATGACTAGCCGTTGGAGCAAAGATACGTTTCGGACCTAGCATAGCTTCCATACGACGATCTATTCATATAACCTCAATTGTAGTTAGCCTATGGGTGGGTTTCCCTATTTCCGACAGCAAACGAGCTCCCCATATGAGCTAGCTTCCTGCTTAGCATCTACTCATGCCCACTATAATCATGCAGCTAGGGCTGGATTCTTGCCGCTTTGTTGGCTAGTTACAGCGCTTAATGCTGCGGTCAGAGCGTTGCCCTCCACATACTCGTACCTTAAACCGGTCTGACCATCTTCTAACACCAGTCCTTGGATATACCTAGTACCAGCGGAAAGTTTTTGCCATGCGACGATCAATCTCGACTTCCCCACAATGGGAAATGTAACGTTTCGAGGAATGTTCTGTTTTGAATGTAGGATAATTCAGTAGTTCTTTTATCTGGTTTCTTTAAATGATAGGCATGGTTCTTGTGGTGGCGGATCTTTGTATCTACCCTGACAACTTCTACATAGCCTGTGTTGTTTTTTATCTGCGCCGATCCTGTTGTAAGAGCACAGTGCCATATTGCAGTCGTCTTTCCAAATCTATACCTCGGAATACAGATATGATGATGCCTGTCCCGTCTTTCCGGCAAGCGATATTGCTAGGTTTAGCGTTTACGCAAGTGGCCAGCTCATCTCATGTGTCGAACGACCTGCTCAGGCTTGCAGGCACGCATGTCGTATACTCCTACGCTGGTCTTACGCCTCCGGATCAGCTTTTTGACCTTGTCCGCCTTGGACAGGTAGGCGGAATCATTCTATTCGCCGACAACATCAGCAACCAGACTGGCACAGCAGCCACGATACAAGCTTTGCAGGACGCAAACAAGGAGTCTCCCAACTACGATGGCCTACCTCTCCTCGTCATGACTGACCAAGAAGGAGGTGAAGTAAGACGTGTCAAGTTCAACGGAGGGGGACCTGTCCTCTCAGCCAAGCAAATGGGTGCCGCGCCAGACCCGGTCAACGCTTCAACCACGGGAGGGATGCAGGTTGATACCACGCTCCTGCCTATCGGAATCAACCACAACCTGGCACCGGTGTTGGATGTGTACCGCCAGCCGGGCGACTTTGAGGACTACTTCCAGCGCTCTTTTGGCAATACCTCGGCACTGGTGAGCGAGTGCATCAAACCTTTCATATCCGCGATGCAAGCTGGGGGAGTTGTGGGTACGGCGAAGCATTTCCCCGGTCTTGGCGCTGCCAGCCACCAGCAGGATACGGATGTAGCGCCGGTGACGCTGAATCTGACCCTCGATGAGCTCCGCTCGGTGGACGAAGCCCCTTACACGGCGGCAATCCAAGCCGGCGTCAAGATGGTCATGACTTCGTGGGCACTCTACCCGGCTCTGGATGCGGAGTACCCGTCTGGCCTCTCCTCGAAGTGGGTCCAAGGCGAACTGAGGGGTCGGCTCGGATTTGCAGGTGTGACAATCACCGACGCGCTCGAAGCTGGCGCGCTGGAGTCGTTCGGTGACGTGCCAACGCGCGCACTGCTGGCAGCCAAAGCGGGGATGGACTTGATTTTGTGCTCGCAAAGGAACACGACACAGGGTTTGGTGGCGACGCAGACGCTGGCGAGAGCTCTTGGCTGCGGAAAGCTGAACAGGGCCGAATTCGACGCAGGCACAGAGAGAATCAAGGCGGTAAGAAAATGGATGGCCACTGCATAGGCGCGAAAGGAACTTCAAGGGGTAATTATATAAACTACCAAGAATGCCTTGGGTTAATCTAAAGAATATCATCGTTGCAGTAACAAAGCCAAGATTCCTTATTACCTTCCACTCCCTTCTCATGCAAGTGCGGGGCTCATACGCGACTGCGCCCTACACGTGGCGCCACAGCCCCCCGCTGACATAAGCCGAGCGCGAAACCGAATCCGATGACGTACCTATTGTCGCACCTTAGATTGTTCCGACGCTTCCAGAAAATTTGATGGTCCCAAAGCAACAGGCAATAAAAAGCCATAAACCACCTTAAAGTTTAACACCAAACGCTAAACTCGCTTCTGGAACCCGAATCTATCTGTTTACTTTGTCGTTTCTGCGCTCCCGCAAACATGTACAGCCCTCTGTCGTCAGCAAATGGTCCTCATCCTCATCGTGCTCCGCACGACGAGAGGATTTCCTATGGCGACAGCGAAGCCGGCTATCAACTGACTGAGTCCACTACCTCGAATTATCCCAGCGTTAACCAGCATTCTTCAGCGCATCCTCAATACACGAGTAGTTACGGTGACGCTTTGGCAGACCCTGGTCAGAGCGACGACCATGCTCCCCGACCAAATCAAACATTGATCTCGTATTTGCGAAACCTGAGCAAGAAGGATAAGAAAAGGCTGTACTGGTATGGTTGGCAATGAAGCGTCTAATACTCTCCCCCAAATCACCGCGTGTTCTGACAGCATCAGGATCGGGGCCTTGGTGGTAGTGGGCATCATACTGCTCATTCTGTTCGAAGTCTACAGAACCGATTTCGAGAATTGGATACAGCCAGCCACGCACTGGCTAACTGTGAACGATTCATGGTCGTGGACGATCCCTACCGTTATACTGATCATCCTGAGTTTTCCACCACTTTTCGGCCATGAGATTGTCATGCTCTTTGTTGGTGTACGTGGTGATATTCGAAACCTAGGCCCCAGAGATTCGATCGCTAAGATTTTGCGCAGCTTGCGTACCCTATAGGAGTCGGTATCGGAATCTCCTGTGCTGGTGCCATCCTGGGCGAAGCGGCTTGCTTGTAAGTCTTGATTCCTTTTTGCTATTTCGGCCCGTTATCCCTTCTCTTTTCCGCTAACCACTACCACCTCCAACAGTGTCGTATTCAGGTATTTCTTTACTGCGTACGTCGACAAGAAGATTATGCAGAGCACGAGATGGGCTACCATGGCCAGGATATCTCAAGAAGCCGGCTTTAGGGGTGTTTTGATTATTCGGTATAGTATCGTCCCTCCGCGTACGTTTTCTCATCCGACATTTATTTACGTAGGAAAGACAACTGATGGCTATTAGATCTTGCCAATCCTTTATTTGCATGCACGGGCATGCCATTCTGGCTCTACATGACCACAGTTATCCTATCTCTACCAAAGACTATCATCTTTGTCATACTATCGTCGCCCGACTTGCGAGATTCTACAGCTGCCAAGTTCGGAAAATACGCTGCCATTACGATCCTGGTGATCATTACTAGTAAGTAATATACCTAGAGATTGACTTTTACTTCCCATGCTGACCCTGTATCGTTAGTATTTGCCTCTCGATGGATAATGAGAAGAGCTAATATTGGGCCTAAGTAGAAACAGTTAATGTAAAGTGGTTACTTGGAAGGCTGGCTAGTATAGGTTTATTTTCTTTAAAACAAAAAGAAATACAATCTATGCTTTACTATATACACTATAAGCTCTATGAATATGTCTTTCCTACCAGCTTACCTTTTTACTTTATTATATACTTCCTCGTCTTACAGCACCTCGCCGTCTTACAACGGGCCTGTTTAAGACTGAAGTCTCCTACCCCTTTTAGCTAGTATATCTCCACACCATAAATATCTAACACCCACACAGTTAAGCTACAGTCGTAGGGTTATTTTAAAGGTCCCCCACTACGGAGAGTGACGCTCCGCCCTCTAGCACACCTTATTCGAGAATGCTATGTAAGTGTAGTCTGACGACAGACAGATAGATATACATATAGTCGGAGAGCATCCTCCTCACGATTCCAGTGACCAAGTGGAATACCACAGTTTCTCTAATCATCCTCCCAGAAGAAGTACATCGACACAAAATGATGGCCCTTGCTATGAAGTGGACTGCGGCGCTGCTAGCTTGCACCAGCGTCGCGGCAGCGGTTCCGCATCCGAGAGGAACGCCGGCGCACAGTTTCGCCGGCATGAACTCCTACTTTTTACATGCCTTCCCTACGTAAGTGAGAGTGTCGGGAACAACTGTGGTGCTTGATACAGGGACTGATGAGCCGGGGTGTATAGTGAGGATCGCATTGCCGTTCTCGATGCGTTGCGCGAGGCCGGGTCCTCGGTGCTGCGCATCTTTATCTCTTATACCCCCAGCAACAACAAAGATACCGGCTCGGTGGAGATGCCGGACATTGAGCCCGTGACGGTCGGAGTCTGGGATGACACCCAGCTCGAGGCCATTGACCAGCTCATGGTGGAAGCGGAGCCTCGAGGTACTTTCATAGCTTCCTTCCTGCTGTCACCCTGTTCCGTGGCGCTCTCCTTCGCCCCTGAACATACGATTCCGAACTGTGTGCATGATGGTTGACGTGCTACCAGGTATACGACTCATCATAGCTATGCACGACCGCTACCAACTCGGCTGCTGGGGCAACGACAGTTACGTCACCAAGTATCACCTCCCCGCCATCAATTGCGCCGCTACATCGGTGGTGTATAACAACGTCACCTCTTGGTACCAGGACCCTGCTCCCATCGCCGACTTCGACAGGCGCATCACCCACATCATGAAGCACAAGAATAAGCTGCTGGCAAATCAACCCTGGCACCAGCTGGGCTCCCACATCTTCTCGCTACAGATAGAGAACGAGGGTCAGGGCCACCTGAACAACGACATCGCGCCCGTACCCAACTGGTGGTGTGATCGCTCCAAGCACATGAGCAAGATTCTTGGCCCTAACAACCGCATTCTCATCTCCACAGGAGGCAGCAACGACTGGTCCAATAGCGACATCCCCGAGAACTGGGCCTGCCCAACCATCGATCTCGTGGGGCTGCACTCGTACGACGGAGCCGAGTCCTTTGCCCAGAATGGCCCGGGGGCCCTCGCTCGCGCTGAGGCCAGCAACACCCTGGTTATGGTGGAGGAGTTTGGCGCCGTGGGCGACACCAAAGCCCAACAGATCGAGGACCACATCACCATCATCAATGGACAGTTGCAGATGCCGTGGATGGTCTGGGAGATGTCGAAGCCTGGCTCCGGCGCCAGTGATTATGAAATCTGGGTCGATGAGCCCGCATGGGGCGTCATTGAGAATGGCACCCGAACTGCGAACCATCTCGTCGCAGCACAGGATTTCTCCAGGCACAAGTGTTCCCGATAGATACCATTCCATCTTGACATGTGCATGACCAGTTCTCCATATGGTCAGAGGCATTGCTGCGTCCATTATATATCGTTTCGTTGATTCCTATGACATTCAACCAATTACAACGAGAGCTTCTTGATAAAGCAATATTCAAGAATCATTTGCTACGCTTTCCATTCTATTTTAACAGCGTGATAATGAACCATTACGCTACTTAGAATTCAACTCCTAAGACCACAAATAGTTCCAGCGACCATAGCAAAGTTGATGGAAGCTTGGTCGTGACGACAAACTGGTTCAAGGGTCTTGTGTGATGGCTGTGGCCGGAGACTCTGGGTGCATACACGGTACTATTTTGCTATCAATGAGATGTTCCTTAGCTTGATGATACATATCACACCTCGGTTCCCGTCCAACGAGTTTATTCCCAGTGAAACTCCATTCGGTATGTCCCAAGTCATTCAGTGCCTCGTTGAACTTTATGCTTGTCTGAGCTGCAGCAGATGACCGTGTTGTTGGCTAATATGCAACTTCGATGATTCTAATCACCCATGGGCAGTGCCAGCCCAATTCCAGCTTCGGATTATACGTTCCCGTAAGTCGGATGCCACCGAAATCCTGGATTGGTCTAGAATCCTTACTGAGGAGATGGATGATTGGCTGTGCATGAAATTGACGGAAGAGAAAGTTTTACAAATCAAAGGTAGTCTTGCCTTAGATGAAGCTTAGCCGCTTTGCGGAATAGTCATGTTAGTTGACGAGGAACGAGACCGCCGAATACAATAGACAAACATGGAATTGAGTCACTGATACTGACGAGCTAGGCAAGATTGATGGGATACGAAGTGAGTGTTGAGTGTTGAGGATCTTTGACAAGTTACATTACATAATCTAGGTGTCATTCAGACCACTCTTGCTCGGGAACCGGTGTAGCGAACAAATGTAAGTAACTGAGGTTCAGTCGGCGAGGCCACTCGTTGAATTGGCAAATCTCGAGTATCACAGTCATTCCCAAGATTTACCGACATTCGTCTTCCCGTGTAACACAAGAATCGGCCGCTTTAGTTCAGCTATTCCGCGTAAGGCGCTCATGTCGCCAGGCCCAGACCTTGAGGAGCTGGTTCCGTGGAACCTGTTCTGTCCGTCGCGTGCCGTGCGGAGAGCAAAAGGCACTAGAGAACGTTACCCCAGGGCACAAGACGTGGGGAAAGTAGTCCAGCTTCCACGGCGCATGTTGTGGGGGTGCTTTAGCTCGGTTTTGTGCCTGCATCCGAGCACGGATGCGCATGGAAACACGGAAAAGACAAATCCGCGGTTCGTTTCGTCCTAGCGCGGCCACATGGTGTGGACGCTCGCTTGTTGCCCTGGTAGACACACAGGACGGAGAAACCACGGGAATGGTGACACGATCCGGAGAGGAGTCTGTTAGTCGCAGCAGGGCGAAGCCTTATATTGGAGATTCACCTCCCTCACAGAGCGAGATCATGCTTTCGACTTCACAAGCCACCTCAAAGCCGCCGCGCAGCGTCCCATTGGGCTAAATCAAGAAAGAATCGAAGCAGCATCCCCTCGACCTTCGTTATTCCTGCCTGTTAGCTATGGAGCTCACGGAGGAAACCAAAACCGCCGCGGCGTACGAGTGTGAGAATCGCAAGGCGTCAACTGTGCCTGGCGCAGACGCTGGGGTTGCCATTGAGGCGACGCTGCAAGAGGCGCACGCAATTCCGAATCCGTGGGGCTCGGGTCACATCCAGCTGTACCTCGTGTGCGCCATTGTGTACCTGTGCTCTACTATGAATGGTGAGTCTTATTTTCCCATAGAAGTAGGAAACAAGGATCGGAGAAAAAAAGACTGACAGGCTGTGCAAAGGCTACGATGGCTCCCTCATGGGCTCGATCAACATTATGCCCGAGTACCAGGATTACTACCATCTAGGACCGAATGGCTCAGCGGGGACGGGCATTGTGTTCTCAATCTTCAACATTGGACAGATGATCGGTGCGCTGTTCACCTGGTGCAACGATTGGCGCGGTCGGAAGTTCATGGTCATCTTCGGCTGCGTTGGCGTTGTTGCCTGCGCCATCTTTACGGCAACGGCTCCGACTCTGGGCAGCTTCATCGGCGCTCGATTCCTCCTCAGCTTCTTCTCGACCTTGGCTAGCTCTGCGGCACCGCTATTGCTTGTAGAGGTGGCTCCGCCGCTGCTACGCGGTTCTGTTGCAGGAGGATACAATACCTTGTACTACATGGGTAGCATCATCGCCACATTTAGTAAGTCACTTCGATTATCAAGGAAGTAAGCCGAGGTAAGGTTTTGCTAATCTTCAAATAAAGCCATCTACGGTTGCAACCTCCATCTCGATGGCAACATCAAGTGGCGCCTGTCCCTGTGGCTGCAGGCCGTCTGCCCTGGCCTCGTCGTTCTCGGCGCCTGGTTCATCCCGGAGAGCCCACGATGGCTCATCGCCAAGGGCCGTCACGAAGAAGCACGCGCATTCCTGGTTAAGCACCATGCCAACGGTGACGCCAACCATCCTATCGTCGCTGTAGAGATGCGTGAGATCGAGGAGTCCCTGAGCAGGGGCGGCATCCGTGCGGCGCGCGACTATTTCAACCTCAAGGCGCTGTTCAAGTCGCGTTCGAGGCGATACCGGATGCTGCTCGTCATTACGTGGTCCTGGTTCATGCAGTTCTCTGGAAATAACGTCGCCAGTTACTACCTCCCCACGATGATCAAGGCCGTGGGCATTACTTCCGTCTCGATGGCCCAGCTCCTTAACGGCATCTACGCCGTGACGGGATGGATTGCTGCGAGCATCGGAGCGCGCTGCCACGATGTGGTAGGAAGACGCAAGATGTTCCTGTTCTCGACGGGAGGCATGGTTATCTGCCTCGCCATCATCACAGGCGCAACCGCTAGGTACCAAAACGCGCAAGATGTCCACGCTAGCTCTGTAATGATCGCCTTCATCTTCATATTCGGCGTCGTGTTCGCCGTGGGATATACTCCCATGCAGCCCGTCTATTCCCCGGAGGTGTTAGCAAGTATGCCGCCCCCGTTCTCCTACTTTCGCTTACGCCTAGCAAATCCTACATGATCAGTGGCTAATAGTGACACGTGTCTAGATGACATGAGAGCCAATGGCGTCATGGTTTCGTCCATTGCTTCCGGCTGTGCTGGGTTCGTGAACACCTTTGCCGCCCCTCTTGCCATGCAAAACATCACGTACTGGTTGTAAGTTGCGTCTTCTTACCCTATCTTAGGAGCTCACCGCACATTCTCCATGGGCATGGCAGACAGCGGCTAATTTCCGCAGTTACGCATTCTTTGTCTTCTGGGACATCTTTGAGTTCATCTTTATCTACTTCTTCTTTGTTGAGACCAAGGGTCGCACCCTTGAGGAGCTGGATGCCGTGTTCGAGTCCCCGAGCCCTCGTAAGGCGAGCACGGAGAAAATGATTGCCCACGATGCATCTGGGGACTCCAACTCTGTGTAACTTCTGGTTGACAGTCAAGAACCGGCTCCAACATAGCGTGGAGGGGTTTCGGCTGCTTCAGGAGTCTTACCTATACGTAGCTTTAAGTGTTGGGTGCAGACATATCGCTTCTAGTTCATCAGTTGTTACCAAAATGAACTTTCACTCGTCTCATTAATTCCTGGAAACCCATTTCATTCACAGTTTTAAAGTGATATTTGTACATTTTCAACATCCCCTCCCCTCCCAGTACAGGAGATATAAGCAAGTTGTAGATCACATTGAAGTGTTAGATAAAATTCTGCTCCCAAAACGGGTCGAGCATGTCAAAAGAGTCAATGTTCATCGCGCCGCTCATCGCAGCGTCTTGTTCATAGTTCAAAAACGCAAAGTCGAGCCCTAGGTTAAATTCCAGTCCCTGCTGCATTGGTACGTTGCCGTCCATGGCAGTCCTCTGTGCCATGTCTCCGTCCACTGCCCTCGTTACGCTACCGTTGCCAATCATTTGTTCGGGATCGTCATTGTTGCCGGTGGCGGATATGGCGTCCGGGCCGCCGGACGTGAAAGAATTGCGGCGAGCAGAATCATTCTCATCGGCTACGTCCACCTTTGCACCCTGTGTCGCTGCTTCGAAGACGCGGCTTATCAACGCGCAGCTGCGGTTGGCAGTCAGTGACCAAGGCTTCATGGCTTCAAGGAGTCGTATGACAATGGGGATTGCGCGGAGACAAGGCTCCAGGACAGTCTTGCTTGGCATATTTTTTGGGTTCCACAGGATGATCAGCAGAGGAACCATCGACGCCTGATGCAGATACCAGGCAGCCTTCCACCCAGCTATTCGACTGGGCGTCCACTCCCGTTCGATGTCTTCTACCGTCGCGATCGCAAGCGCCAGACACATCTCCATCGTGACCACTTCGTCATGGCTGCAGTCATTCCAGTCGCTGCATCCGCCGTTCGCCAGGAACAGAAGCACTGGCCGGTGCAGCAACATGCGTAGGTCCTGATAGCGCCACTTCATGAGGCTCTGCGTAAAACGCCAGGGCGCCTCGTCGCCCACAGGGTCCTGGTAGCCCGCCTTGTCTCTGTTGGCGTTCTGGGGGCGGCTGGTCTGTGATGATGACCACGATTGCGACTGGTGCCAAGCAGCGAGCTGACTGTCAATGTCTCGCCGCAGGGCCGTGGTTATTATGGGCGATACGGCGAATGCGTCTTGAACCCGGGTGGCAATCTTGGCAAACTTGAGGCTTTCAGCAAGCTGTCGAAGAAGCTCGGTGTCGCTAGCCTGGTCTGTTTCATCCTCTGTTGGTTCTGCCTCCGCCTCTCTCAGTCCATCATCGCCAACCCCATCATGAACGTTCTCGCTCACTCTCCCGTCAGGCATTACTATGCTCGTCGCCAGCTCCCCGCGTCCAAACGAGGGGCGCCCGGTCAGCATGGTGGCCCACGTATCCACGCAAATAAGAGTCCACCATGTCCGACGTCGCGTCTCCAGGGCCACTCGCAAGGCTGCCGGGATAGAAGACGGTGGAGGACCCCCCAGACTTTCCTTGTGTAGTCCCAGTGCGCCGGCCATGCGAATAGCGGCTCCAAGAACACCATTCGCCATGTTAGGACGGTTCACGTAGTGCAGATACTCGCCGCCCATCAGTGCCAGGGTCTGCACTGTCTCGATGTGGGAGCTGCCAAGGGCAGTTAGGGGCAACAGAGACACAGCCCTCTCGTAGTAGACGACGTGTTCGGCCTCCTGGTCGTCCGACCTTGCTGCAGCGACGCTGCCGAGAGCGAGGACCATGTTCACCAACGCTTGCCAGGGCTCGTCTTCCCGTCTCTTCGCACCGGCGAACTCGGCTCGGAAGGTAGGCTCGTCCAGCATGGGCATGTACACGTGGAACGTTCCAAAGTAGGCGTCGACCAGAGCCTGCCCCCGACGCGACCAGGCCACTCGCGTGGAGAACGCTGGCTTGGGAAGCTGTTGCTGCGACAGTGTCCGCGTCTGGGATGGGCGATGCGGCCGCACAGAGTCCGATGTCGAGCTGAAGCGCCTGTCGCTGTTGCTTACATCGTTTTCAGCTCGCATCGGCATGTTCACCAAAGGTCTTCGGGGAACACTTGGCGTAGAGTCGGCGGCCATTATCTGTCTCAGTGAAGGGCGCAGCTTCAACATGACCAGGAGGGCAGCTCGTATAGAAGATATCCCTAAGTAAGATACCTGGTGATCTAGAGCAAAAGAGAGCGCGTTGACATCGTCAGCCTCTGGCGGAACATGCTCCTGCACCCGATCGCGCCGCTCCTCGTCCCATTCTGCGTCAGGCGTCGGAACCGGCTCTAGGATCGCCAGGCCGCCATCGTTGGATCGCAACGAAGCTGCCGTGCTTGCTGCTACCAGGGAACCTGGTTGCGAGGGTGAAGCAGACCATGGTGAGCGAGCTGTATTGGCTTTCCGCGTTGGCGATTCACGGCTCATTGGGGAAGTGTAGGTATCATTTAGGGGTGATGAGTTCGGGATCACTTCCAGTTGTGCGCCGTTGTGCGTCTCTGCCGCGCTGCGTTGGTCCGAGCGAAGGAGAGCGATGAGATCCTCTCTCGACAGCGGAAGCAGGTCCTGCACGTCGTGTGTCGGAAACAGTCGCCGAAGTATGGATTGGCAGTCCGCCAAAGAGCTGGAGGCAGTTTCAAGGGCTTTCTTGGAAGGCATCACGCGGGGCCGAGGTGTGATATAATGACATCGTCTTCGACGTGCCCTCGAAGAAGCCGAGGATGACATGCAAGGCCCACAGGGATAATTGCCGTCGCATCGCCTACAGAAGGCAAAGAGATTGAGCCACCGTCAGCATCAGGAATCTTACCAAACAGGGAGAAGATAAATGGTGCCTTGCACAAACTCTGTATGCATGAATGGAAAAATAAGCACAAAGAAACACTCACACCTTGCGCCTCTTGCATTCTGTGCAGGCGGTGGGGATGTGGCTTCTCTTGGGCACGTCTCTGCTGTATGGCTGCGCATCGCCGGCGATGGCGAAGGCGCTGTTAGTCGGCTCGAAGATCTGGACTGTGTGAAATGCGCCGGGTCTTGGGGGTGAGCCCGCCATTGCGACGAGCTGTCATGCGTGAGCCTGGGATGACTGGAAGGAGAAAGAAGGGCAGTTGCGAGGACCGATGAACAGCGAAATCGGAGTATCGACGCTGCAATCAATCGCAAGCGCGGACGCTAGGGCCACTCAATTAAATGAGGACGGCCTAACTCCAGAGTAGGGCTGCGGTTTGTAGTGGCCGGTGAAGCTGCGAGGAAAGTATTGTTGAAAGCAGGGTGTAGGAATTCGATGTCGAAGCCAATGCCCGTACAAGTAATTACCAGGTTAAAAGATCCCCAAGGTCATCGGGCCACCATCTTCCACCATCGCTGCTAGCCACAGACAATAACTCGAGATTGGTTAACAACTTGATGAATATAGTGCCTACAACACGCCAAGAAATATCACTTTTGATATAGGTCTATGAAACAATCCTAAAAAGGCAAATTGTGCTACCGGTCGCTCTTCTTCCGCTGGCCAGCTTTGCACAAGTGGTGCCTGCTCCTAATAAGAAAACAGGTTAGGAAAAGCTGTTGCTTTTATCAGCTAGGGTCGGAGCAAGACGCCACACCAGCGACCAAAAAAACATGGGCCCGGTCCCCTTGAGACCTTTTCTCGGAGTCCAATACTATAGGTCGAGAGGGACATGCCCCCGCAGAAGCCAGCCAGACAGGGTAGAGCAAAACAACCGAAAACGACCCGGTGACCCGACCATGTCTGGGGCCGCTGTAGTATTTCTCGCTTGAATCCGTTCCAAGTATGTAGAAGATCCACAACGCTGTAGGGAGGAGCAGGCAGCATTGCTTTCGGATTGGCTCAATCTCTTCCCCAGGTTCAAATGTTACATGGCGCGGGGAGCACTTTTTAAGCTGGTTTCTCCAAACATTGGCCCCATGGGGTAGGCTAGACCCGAGTTCAAATTCCAGGCTACGCCATAGGTGTACGCGAAGGGGGCTTGGGTAAGGAGTTATAAACTTCCGGGCGACTGTACCACCAACTGTTCCTTTGCCTGCATACAACCGTATGACGAGACCTGCACTCTGTGGGTATTAGCCGGAAGCTGAATAAATTTTGTTTCTGCTTGGGTTTTTATTTACGTTCTCTAGGGATTGGCGTGAAACAGACTAATAAGACCGGATGCGTAAGTACTTGTAGATATCTAGAGGACCCTCATAGTTCAAAGTTCTCTTCCAACTCCCAGTCATACAGGAAGCGAGACTGGACGGGTCTACCCTTGAGACCGTGAACCTGGACTTGCACCGTCTCCCCGGGCACTAGATCCAGGAAGTTATCATCGAACACGGCGTCGTCACCCTCCTCAGTCATAGGTACCGAGAGCATGACTCCCTTTACTGGCGCAGACGTCCTGACAATCAATTTGTCACCACTTTCATCTCCAGCAGCATCATGTGTGATTTCCACGGCCAGGTTTCGTGCGAGCTGGACTAATCGAAGTGGCTCGGGCCAGGAGACCCAGCGTGCAAGAATAATTCCTTGCCCATCTTCCAGGTACGCTGCGACGACCGTCTGATCTGGGTTAGGGATTTCGATGCTGCCTATCTCTGTTGTCTGATTCGCCGGCAACTCCAATTTGCGACCGTCTTCGAGGTTGCCGCCGCCACTGGGGAGCTCTACAGGCGACCCGGTGACAATTTCAAACATGCGTAACTTCAGCGTGGCGTTGAGTGTCTCCAAGGTGCCATTGACGGCCCAGACATCCGCCGAAGCTTTGCTCGGCAGGTATCCCGTCGTGATGTACGGTGGCTTCTTCGTCACCGTCCGCTCCATCCCAACGACTGTCTTGGCCAACGCTCTCTTAGTGATGTAGTACGCCGGCTTGCGGTGCATATCCACGTCCACCAGCGACCAGCTCGAGCCCGGCCAGATGTCGTTGAGCTGCCACACGAGTACGCCTGCGCAGTTCTCCTCCTCTGGGCCCCGGAACTCGCGTCGCCAGCAGTTGTACGCGTATTTCATCGCCTCGGCCTGCAGGTATTGCGTGCAGTACACGAAGTCCCGCAGCGGGTTCATCCGGAACCTGAAGTTCTCGCCCATGTACATAGGATAACGCCTCCCGTGCCCGGGTCCCTTGTCGTGAATGTCGAAGGTGCGAGATAGGGAGTGTCTCTCGGAGGGGGAGGTGATGGCGCGATGAAGCGTGCGCAGCGATGGGCAAGACTCGAATCCGAACTCGCTGATGAAGCGAGACGTGTAGTCTTTGTAGTCTTGGTAAGGAGAAAGCTTGCCGTGCCAGACTAAACAAATCCTCGTCAGTATTCCTAGGTAAATGCCACATATGTACGAGAAAACATACCGTCCCAAATATGCGTGTCACCAACTGTCGTATCGTTGGAAAAGGATCCCCCGTATGGGCTACTTCTCCAGTAGGGCACATCGCCACCCAGCCGGTCCACGAGACTCGGGAGCAACCTTTCATAGATCTCACGAGCGGGAAAGTTGGTCTCGTGCCATGGGCCGACTTCGTCCGTCATGTCGAGCTCCCAGCCAAATCTCTCCGCCAGCATGTAGTCCTCATTATTTCCCGCCCACAGAGCGAGTGAGGCATGATGGCCAACACGCCGAAGTTGTTGTTCAGCTTCCACCTTCACATTGTCCATGAAGTCTTTAGATGTCGGATAGTTGCCGCACGCAAATAAGAAGTCCTGCCACACAAGCAGCCCTAGCCTGTCGCAGATGTCGTAGAACTCATCCGACTCCACGATGCCGCCGCCCCAGACTCGGATCATGCTCTGGTTGCCGTTCTTTGCAAGCTGCAGCCAATTATCATACCGCTGGCTACTTGTCCTGGGAAGCATGAAGTCGTCGGGAATCCAGCAGGAACCACCAGCGAACAGTCGGATGTTGTTCACTTCGAAGACAAAGGAAGTGCCCTCGGCATTTTTAAGGCCATGTTGAAGTAGTCGCAGTCGGCGGATACCAATGCTTTGAGACTTGCTGTCGTAGTCTGGTATTTTGACAGTGACTTGATACAGCGGCTGCGCACCGTATTGATGCGGATACCAGAGCTGTGGGTTCTCCACGACCAGACTGGTATCGAATTTGCCTTCCAAAATATCAAGAGAGTATGTTTGTACCACAGACCCAGCAGGATCCTTAATCTCGACAGTAGCTTTTTTATTTTTAGCGCAGTTCTCAACACTTCCCTTGATTGTGAGCGTTGCCCTCTGCAGATCTGTGTCTGTTTCTTGGCGAACCAAGAAATCGTCGATTCTCTGCTCAAATGTCTCAAGATAGATTGGCTTCCATGGCCCACAGGTGCTAACAGCTGGACCCCAATCCCAGCCCTAGAATCAAATCAGCCATACAATGCCATTGGCCATTGAGAGTTTCAAAGATGCTCTTACCCAGTGATACTGTGCTTTTCGCAAGAACAACCTCTCTGGGCCACCAAAGTGAACGTCCGTATCGTTGCCTTTGTAGCCAATGCGAGCCATCTCGCGGCGTGCAAACTCGGGAGCGTTCGAGAAGCGCAATTCCAGCGAGCTTGGCCCTTGTGCCTCTTTCAGCAGCTCCGTTACGTCCACTCTATGCTGCACATGCATGTTATAGCTTTTGAGAATACATGTATCGTTCAAGTACACATCGACAACGGTGTCTAAGCCCTCAAATACCAATACAGCTCGCGTCTGAGGCCCTTGAAATTCCGGCTGAGGCACCTGTGAAGTGCGGTAGGTCCAGTCGGCATCGTTAACCCATAGGCAGTCCAATTCATGATCATCAATGTAAGGATCAGGAATCAGTTTATGGTGCAAGAGGTCGATGTGCGCTACCGTAGGAAACTGGGCTACGGGCAAAAAAGAGGAGGCCGCAGAGTCATTCAGCGAGCTGCGCTGCTTGAACTCCCAACCCCCATCGATTGCCGTCTTCGTGAGCTGCATATTTTTTTTTTTGGCTTGTGATGTTGTCCAGAAGAATCTACGCTGTATTCTAAAGCTACAGACCTGGCTCATGGTCGCATGTATAACCAGCTAGCTTGGTGGTGGTGTACAGTTGGTAGTCAATGGGCTATACCTCATTGGGACACGGATCACACATTTCCGTGCCTTCGATCACCGCCGCATCTGTAGCTGGAAAGCGGCATTGCTATTCCCGTTCGCCAGCCCCACGGTAAGCCGGTCCCCTGTTCTGCAGGAAGTGGGTAGTCATTTGGAGAGAGAAGTGAGGGGTTTGGGGGGTTCCTTTTTTCTCACTCTGGAAGGCATGAGTATTGTGCTATGCACTAGGCTATCAAGGTTCACCTTGAGCAGCTATCATACCTCGGCTTTGAAACAAGAAGGAAGGTTTTTCTCGGGCTCCACTGTGCCGAGAATCGGTCGTATGGATTAGAACATGTAGAAACAAAGGGGCCGCAAGCGAACTCGTCTTCGAGTACGGAACCCTAACTAGAAACCCAGTGACCTGACGAAGCTGAGTCTTTGGTACAGCTTTGCTCGCTTCTCGTCAAGGTATGATCATATTTATGGGAAACCTATCGGGACTCAAGGTGGCCCTGCTTTAAAAAGCGCTCCGTCAGCGAATGTCTGTTCGGGGCATGGGCCATCGCTACGAAGAACATTGCAATGCAATGCATTTTAAATACTTTGTGTAGTGTTTGTGCTAATCTCTTGGTGCTTTGTTTTCGTTGTTAATTCTCGGGGTTCTGGCAATTACGGGGAGAATATGTTGATCATTTCAAGTTCGTTGACAGTGGCATGCCTACGCGATCCTCACAGCTACTTCAAGTTGGAAGCAACTAATGCTTCGTTTGGCATCTTTTTTGATTACTTACTATCTTCCAATATAAACAAAGATCATATAACTATATAAAACCTCGTGCAGACAACGAGAGAGGTCTGGCAGAGAGTAAGAGCTTGCATTCTTTCTCATGGATGTTCGAAGTCGAAGCTTTTTCAAGTTCAGGCCACTTGCTTAGGTGGCTGGGCCAGAATGGCGACAGACGCCGCTCACGCAGGTGTAGTCAGCGTTGCAAGGCTGGGAGGAGCTGCAATCCCAACCGCCACAACCCCAGCTGCAGCTTCCGCAGATACCTCCGCTGCAAGTGTAGGCTGTCTGACAGGGGCTCGAAGAGCTGCAGTCCCATCCCTCGCATCTGGTTTCGGTTAGCTATACTGTCCGTGCAAAGAAGGAAGAAAAGTCTTACCCCCACGTGCAAGTGTCGGCCGGGTACCCGCTGCCAGTACCGCTGCCACCGCCGCCGGTGCTGGTGGAGCCATGGAGGAGAATCTGCTGCGTCTCTGCCAGGTTACCGCTCTCAATGATACGGAAGTCGCATCCATCCTTAGAGTACTCAAACCAGGATGCGGCAATGTAGTTGGGGTAGCCACTTGGTGGGTTCATGATGGCGGACAGCCAGTCATCAGCGCCGCTGCTGCCACAATAGCCCGTCTCGCCGATGGCGAATGGAATATTGTAGGCGGCAGAATAAGTGCTGTAGAACGATTGGTAGCAGCCTCCAAAGGTGCTCGACGAGATGGAGCCGCTGGGGTAGCAGTCTACACCGACCAAGTCCACATACTCTGCACCAGGCCAGTACTGCGCTACCGAGCCTACGTCATTTCCGACGTTGTTAGGCGACCACCACATCTTGATCATGTCGTTGCCTGCCACAGCTGCTGCCATGAGCTTCCAAGCGTTGACGAACTGAGCCGCTGTGCCCGAGTAAGTGCCAACAGATAGGTAGTAGTTCATTTCGTGCCCGAAACGGAGCCAGACCTCTACACCTTGGCTGGTGAATTGCTCCAGAACGGAAGCGACCTGGGAAGCCGTGGAGGCCGTGAAGTCACCCAGCGGTAGGGTAGGCATCACGGCTGGTTGAAACACAGCACCGGAGCTCACAACGTCACTCAAGACTCCCGTCAGTTGGGATCCGTCGTAGCTGCTGGATGAGACCTGCGAGTACCAGCCGTATCCGCATATCTTGGCACCCAGTGCACTGTCCAGCTGAGCCATGGTGTATTTCGGGGACTGGCCAGGCTCTCCATCGCTGGGAAGTGCGCCGAAGGCAATGTTGTTGACATAGACGCAGTTGGTTGGGAGCCCACCCGCTGGAGACAAGAACGTCAACAAAGAACGGGTAAAGAGCAATTCAGCTAACACTTATTTATGGACTCTAGGATGGGAACTCAATACTAAAGGAAATTTCGAGCGTTATCTTACCTCTTTTCAACACCACGGGGTTACCGCAGGCAAGCCCGAGAAAAAACGGTGCGAGATAGAAGTGAAATCTCATTTTGGTAAAGAGACTTAACTTATTTCTGGTCGTTGAAGATTGAACTGACTGTAGAACACCCTCGACAAATCTAGATGATGCTCTTGCGGATTGTGTGGCCAAACCCCGAAGAGAACACAGGAACATGAAAAGCTATTTAACTTCTTCGCGGATCACGGTAGTGCTCGGTACTAACTCTCCAAGCAGACTTGGCTCTTCCCACGTTGTGGCTGAATGGAGGCATAACATTGGCGCTGCACTCACGTACGTTCGTAGCTGCAGTTTGGGGATAACGGTGTAGCCGAATGTCCGTAGTTTGCGACCGAGATACGATGTTACCCAATGGTTTACAGCGGTACGGGCATAGAATAAGGCTCCGTGGAAGAGAGCCCTTGAATACCAGCGTCCCGATCAGAGTCCGTGTGTTGTTCCGCGTCAAAGCGAGATGTTGTGAGCCAGTGGAATACTATGCTGTCAAATGGAAGGCGTGCAACACCGTAGTCTCGACTTCTATCCGACCGCTTAGTCTATACGACTTGGGTTCGAGTATATTTTCAATCTTTGCGCAAAATCCGTATCCCCATCCTACCCCACGATCTCGCGTGCGTGATCCGCGTCTTACCCCACAGATCCGCCCTAGGTGATCGTGGGGTAGTATTTCCCTATTCCAGAGTAGGATTTGCCTAGCTCCTGGCAGTTTCGTATCCGCCACGCCGGCTTTCACCAAGTTGGGTCACGGAATGGACAAGTCCGTTGATGCCCTGCATCCGTGGTGGAAACGACTGATGCCGGGCGGAGTGACTTCGTTTTGAGCTTCCGAAGAACGGTTGTACGGCTTCGGATTAAGCTTTCCGAGTCAGGCTCTCCAGGTAGGATCTGTCAATTACCCGTTTTGGTCTGGATCTTCTATCTGGGATCTTTGTACGCTTGACGTGATTTTCTTGGCTGGGTCTAATGTACTAGGTGAAGCGCAGCTTGTAAATTCCGTGTGCTACGACTGGGGAATGCCGTTAGTCAGAATAGCAGTTACGGCGGGCGATAGGTTTGGTAAAACGTAGAAATGGCCTATTTGGCTCCTGCATGAGGAACCTAGTTCACCTCCATATGTACTATTGCAAATTGGAACGCGGAGCACGGCACGCGCGTGAAGACAAGATACCCGTGTGGGAACTGAGTTTAAAATCTCAACAACTCTTCCCTCTGTTCTGGAGAAGTGGTCAAATCAACGTTAGAGTTTCATCTTTGGCAACAATCTGATAGTTTGACACAATGAAGTTCGCTCTCCACCAGCTTGCCCTCGTGCTGGGAACGGCATGTGCCGCCAGCCCCTCAAACTATGGTATGCCACAAGCTTTCCGAGGGAAATGTCGTGGCATGAACTTCGCTAACTTTGATTGTCATTACCAGTTCGTAACTTTGGATGGCCATCTACTTTTCTTGAGACCAATGGTGTGGCCATCGGCTGGGTTCCTTCTGATGGTAACGCCTCAGAGGGCGTCACTTCGCCGCGATACACCATGGCGGAGATCAATGCGAGGTTGGGAGCAAAAGGTGCCACATATGGCATGTACTCTCACCTCGACTCGCAGCAGTACAACGGCTACGAGCTCATGGAAGAGTTTGACGATGTTGTGAACTCTGGTGCCATATTTGTACCATCGGTCATGCCTGTACTGGCTCAGGGTTTTGTGGGCATCACTAAAGATGTTGCTTACCAAGTTGCCGACGTAATGAGGAAGTTCACAGAGCGAGGAGTTCGTGTCTGGCTTCGCTTCGGCCATGAGATGAATTGGTACGTTGATCCTGTAAGTACACCCTTTACACG
>FTLB01684573.1_pt1 | contig 20619 bp, 19 predicted proteins | sample 1658291 | NCBI WGS metagenome assembly FTLB01 (sample SAMEA3914812, study PRJEB12502) | metagenome | biome: forest; material: soil | place: Canada | collected 2011-07-07 | depth 0.1 m
GCGGGGGGGGGGGGGAGGGGCGTGACAAACTTGTCTTCTGGAACGCTAAGCTCAATATCTCGGGATATAGCTTGAAGCGTGTTTTCCAAAAATCTGCGAAGGGATGGCGACCCAGCAAAACCGCCTATCAGGACAACTTTCTATGGCAAGAGGCTGGTCAGACTCCACCCTAAGATCCTTTTTCTATGTGGTAGAAAACAGGACATACCTGCACCTCGACATTTTTCAGACGAGCGCCATCGATTTGAGCCTTTAGAATGGATTCTATTCCACTGAACAGCTTCAAAAACATTTTCGATAGTACTTCGCTGAAGATGAGATTAGCGGGATCGAAGTCTCAATTGAAGCTTGGGTCGCTTGATTTTGTCATACTGTCTTATGTAGATGCAGCCACCACGAAAGCCTCTTGGCACATTGTCGCGAAGGCCAGGAACGATGAGCCGTCGGAGCTGTTTATTTGCGCCATACATATCGAAATTACGCTTGATGTCGAGCTCGAAATCCCGGATTATGAGGCTTTCGACAATGCCTTTCAGGGTGACCGTGCCGCCTTCTAGATAGGTCTCGGTCTCAAGCCTCTTGGTGAGAAGATCGCGAAACGACTCGTTCAGGTAACTGGATCCAAAGAGTCCACCTGAATGTGTTAGAGTGCTGGATGTCAACTTCTCACAGGATTCTTACCTCCTGGATTCACAATTTCACTTGTCAGCCTCAGCGGCGTCGAAGTGCTAACTGTATATGTGTTTGCATCGACGGTGCCCCCACCTTTTGGAGCGAGGAATTAGTATCAGATACTGGTTTGGTTTTCCTATCGTCTGAGAACGAACCTGCGTCGAGTAACACGAACGTGTCGCCTGGCTAAGAGATCTGTTAGTCGATTTGCTTTCTTATGACCAACAGGAAGATTCCATACTGAAATAGTACTGTCCATAGTGAGTACATGAGCTGCCGCGGCTTCCGGCTCAGAAACCATAAAGAGATTTTCGATACTGTTATTCTCGATGCTCATGCGTCGAAATCGGGCTTGCTGGATGGCAATTGCCATAGCAGTCTGCATTCGGCGGCAAGCCCTTTCAGTCCATATTGCGGGCACGCACATTACCAATTCGACAGGCCAGCTATTGTCATAGCCACCAGCGTGGAGTTCTGAATCGGTATGAAGAAGGAGACAGGTCAAATAGTCGGCGATAGGACTTAGTTCATCGTTTATAACCTTCTCATCCTTTAAGTGCTTCATCGTAGGAGCTAGATGCTCGCGAACCTTTTCCGTCGTTTCGCTGGAATCGAGCAGCAGTTTAAACCGGGACAGGGCTTGGTTTATAGGATTCACATGCGTCTCGGGGAATTTCCAAGCTTCATGGACTTTGTATCCCCATTGAAACCCCTCCGATCCGCTTAAGTACTCCTTCTCGTCAAAGTCGGCCGTATCATCCATGTCCACGTCAGAGTCGGCTTGTTGGTGAAGAGCCGGTGACGCGGGAAGTGTGTCTTCGCCGCTGGTAGATCTGTCTTCGCTCGCTATTTCGGCTTCGATATCGGTCGTCTGCGCGATGTGACGGTCTTGTTGCAGTCCGTCCCACATATGTTTCTTTCGGAATTTTGGGTCGAGACTATATATAATCTCAGTCGGTACCTCGCCTCTCATCTTGTCCGATGGATCGTTGAATATGCCACCCGGGAAGTTTTGGATGGAGCGAATTCGGATCTTTGGTATGAGTTTCGGGTCTTCGTTTTCGTTGACAGCGACAAACGAAACCGCAGAATATGTGGTTCCAAAGTCGATTCCCATTACCAAGCGCTTCGATGGGTCTGTTGAAATATGTAGAAGCTGCTGAAGGACGTCGTCGGAAAAATCAGGCCCCTCGTCAGAAAAATCAGGCTCCTCATCTTTCACGTCCAAGTCCATTGAATCGCCCGTCATGGCAGTTTGCCGTCCAAGTGTTGCAGTTGAGGCCCTAGAGCAGTCGACTTGCTTCATGGCGCGAATCATCGATGGAAACTAGATAAGTGGTAGGAATTCACAGCCGAGATGGCAAACTCTAACCATTTTATCACCATCTGCTTGATGCGACGCCAACTAGAGCACGAGGACATCGCCTTCAATGGCCCCTTCTACCAAGAACGCCTCGGGGCGCGCGCACTTGTATCACACTAAGAACCAACAGCATGAACGATAGGCTGGGAGGTGCAGTTTTACGACCAGGATAAAAAGAAAGCTTGTGATTGGATCATTTGAAGCTGTCTTCCTTGTCCACCCCACTGCTGCCTGGATAAATACCCACACCAGCAGATCGACCTGGGTCCCTTGGTAGTTGCATGAGCAAATTCCGCCTGGCCTTGTGTATTTTGACCACTCTGAGACTACTGGCAGAACAGTTCCAAAGAGCAGGAGTATGCCGAAAAACTCGAATTTCAAATGGGATGAGGACGACATCCTTGAACTACTGGCTTACAATGATCACTGCATCGCGCATCGCCTCGATTTTCAGGGGACGGCAGTGGCACACCTCAAAGCCATAATCGGATCAGATTTGACAATAGGCCAGATAAATAGGAAACTGGATTGGGCGTGGAATCATTACGGCAGATATGGAACGAAAATTCAGGACATTTACAAGAATGGTTCAAAATCACTGGCCCGGGAGTCTATCGATCATTATGGGCTTACCGACGAAGATTTGGGTGGGATCAAAGAAAGAGTCGATCGACTTGAAGAGCTGTACCGATCGACTCCTTCGGATACTATGTCAGAACTGTCTTCTACGCCTGACTTCGATATTCCTTCTGGCTATGTCACGGCCCAAAGCGATGATGTACCCCACGAGGACTGTGCGGGAACCCCGTTGGTATGTGGATTCATCCACGCAGAAAACACAAGAATAGGCGTGCTAACTGACCCGAAGTGGCGTACAGCGCCTGTAGATATGGACAATGCTTTATCTGAACCTGGTTGCACTAGCGACGAAGTTGCCGGGAAATACGAGCCTGGAGACCGATTGGTCCAGCAGAAGCTTGAGGAAGAGTTACGAGAAACGAGAGCATTACTATTGCAGGCCGAGGCCGTTAAAAAGAACCAGAAGAGCATGATTTTCAGCCTGCGCGCAGAGGTGGCTCGTCTACGAAAGCAGTATGAGAAGGCACGCCAAGGTCTCGCGGAGGGCAGACGTCATGATCCACCACGGACAGGCTCGCTACTGGCAGAGATATCTCTCTTGAAAGATATGCAAAAAAGAGTTTACGACGTCCAAACGGATAAGAAAATGCTAGAATCTGGAACTCTCGCCCCAACGGACAGAAGAATCCAAGCTACGCTCATAACTATTGAACGTCGCATAGCCGAGGCGTGTTCGCCTTTGGCAATGTCATCGTCTCCATTGCGCCCCGTTCAGTTCGAGCCGTCAAAGTCCACGATACACCTGGGGTTGTTAGTCGAAAAGATAAGTAATATGGAAATCAACGGGTTCGTCGGCTTTGCTCTCGACAAAGGCCTAGAGAAAGCCAAACTTCTCCAGTCCATTACCGCAGCTAGTGTCTGCGTTTCTGCTTTCGAATCCGACTTCCCCAACTTTTTAGGCAGGGATTTATTATTAGAAAAGTATAGAGAACTTATACTGACTCAAGGTTTGTCAAGTATCAAACCTCTCGCATCCTCACAATGCTAATTATACCCAAGATGGCGCCAGTTCTCTGCGTATCCTCGACACCTTGGCTCACAAATCTTTGATATCGGAGGACTTCTTCAAACATGACATCATAAAAGACGAAGCTCAAGAGCAGGCCGCCGTAGTCTCGGAAGCCTTGAAGCCCTTCCTGGACCCAGATCCTAATGTCCACGAGCAGGGGGCCATTCAATCGGAATTCATGGCGGACAGCGATGAAGAGTTTTGCGATGCCGATTATATGCCACTTGTTCCTTTGGCAAGTTCCCTGTCCGAGATCTTTGAATATGCGTTGAAGCTCAAGTCCGAGCTGTTCCTATCAGATAAGCACTATCAACTTTTCTTCCCCCAGCCTAATGACCGTTTCGACGCCGAGACAATGCGGGACATCTCCCAGATCGAGCATCCCGAATCGCAAAAGCGGTTAAAGGAAAGCAGCAGGATTGGGTTCTCAGTTGTCGAGCAGAGAGTGGCTTTAACCATCTTCCCTGGACTGTACTCGAACGCCCCTGGAATTATACGGGAAGCCGGCAACGAATCGGAAGTCAGGGATGTTGTTATATCTTACAAAAATTTCTCGGCGGATAAAGGTACCAATTCCCTCCCAGGCCGCGTCCTGGTCGCGAAGGCCGTGGTGGTCATGTCAAAATATGACGAGGATTGAGATATGTACTTGACCATATCAGGGCAGCTTAATAAGATAGAATCGATCTTCCCCAACTACATTACATCATCGGACAGTGCATCCATATACCTATGGTGCTACTCCTATGTTGCAAGCATCTGCATGGTTCATTTAGACCAGGAGCTGATTTCTTTTTCATACCTCTATCTCGGTTCTCAGCCAAGATACTGGCTTAACGACTAGCAGATAAATAGACCGTACCACTGCCAGCTACACTAGCTTTAGATTGGGGTATCCTCATTACTAGCCGCGGCCATGACCATGCTCTTGGTTACGGAGACCTGGTCTCCACCCCAGTTGAGCAGAAGTGCCAGTACCTCGTTTCCACTTCGCCGATTCCCAGCCGCGGCCTTGGTGCCGTCCTCGTTGATAACCTGGTCTCCGAAACAGTCGGGAAGATGCGCCACACCTGGGCATCAGAATTAGCCGCAATATGAGAGAGGTGCTTCTTAGTGATAGTGTTTTGGTCTTTGCACCGGTTGATGAGAAGCGCCATCACCTCGTTTCCATTCCTCTGATTTCCAGCCGCTGCCCTGACCACACTTTCAGTGAGGATGTCCCGGTCCTGGTAATGATCGCGAAGGAGCGCCGTCACCTTTTGTCCGCTCACTTCGTTTCCAGCCGCGGCAATGATCACGCTCTCGGGGATACCGACTTCTTCTCCGTACTGTTCTAGTAGAAGCGTCATGACCTCCTGGCCATTCTCTTCATTACCAGCAGCAGCCTCCATGACGTCCACCGAGATCGAGTCCGTAGTTTTTAAAAGAATCTCCAGTATTTTGCGATTTCCATGCCTTGCAGCCACTTGTACGCAGGTTTTCCTTAATGTGTTCAAGAGATCTGTTTCAACAGCGATCTTCTTCCCCGGGTCGATTATTTCGTAAAAACCAAACGCGCACGCGGTGAACGCAGGCTTCATGGGTGTAGCGCGGCAGCTGCCTGACAGTGCGAGGCCCAGAATACATAAGAGCGTTCCCGAAGTCGCTCATACCTGTTGTCTGATGGATATTTCATCTTTCTAAGCATAAATTTTGAGACTTGATCGTCGGAGGAGCCCATCATTACTTAATAGGCAGCTTTCTGTCACCAGGGCGTTAGATAGGTTGGTTACATATTCATCTTGCTCTTCTAAGAATTCTCGAACTGAGAGATGTGCGAATCGGAATGTGTCGAGCTCCTCGTCAAGTACAACGAGGTTTCAGCAGAGTTCTAAAATTTGGCCGGCTGCCAACAGTTGTTCAGACGGCACTGCTATGGAGACTGCAACGACAAATTCGGCGGAGGAGAGACTTTTTTGCCCGCAGAGCAGCCAGGCAAGTATGCTCCTTGCGTATTCGCGGTCCGCACGACTTGGGTAGGACGGGATCTTCTGCAAGAGTTCTCCATACAGCTCTTTAAGTGTCGGCGGCAGTCTTCCTAATCTCTCGCGCACAGCTTCGTCTGATTTGAGGTCGCACAAAGCTTGAAGCTGGAGACTTGCCCAGCGAAACCTGCTGCACTGTCAGCTCAGTCCGAGCCTGTCAACCAACCTCAACTTACATTCCCGTCGCGCCCGACACCACATCTTCAATGATTATCTGCTGCAGCTCCTGCTTGATGGGGCTAACCGCAGCATGGCTCCGCAAGCAACCAGACGGCCTGTCTCTGACTCCACAAACGTTTTGATATCACCGGAATTTTTACTAGATGACAACTCTAGATTTGGGTATCCCTGAAGCTTGTAGATGATATCTTGGCCATTGCGACTAGACACGAATATTTTGAGCGGGCAGGATGATCGTTGAAGGATTTATTCTATATCGGCGAGGAGATCACAGCGCGCCTTAAGGTCGCACTCGTCCACAGCATCTAAGATGATAGTCGCGGTGGGATAATGGCTGGTAAGCTGGATGATGAGTTCACGAATCTCGCGCGACCGGAGTGACTCGGCACTGAACCCTTCGCCTTCATGGACATTGTACGCTGCGATCACCTCCTGCAGCAAGGGCCGTCAGGCACGGGGCGGGAGAGTTGGCGAGCAATGCTGGCTAGGATCTTTTCGGGATCGGATCGTCCGGGTTCGGCAGGATTTCGCGAACAGTAGAAATATGCTGGCGGCAGGCTCTCGTCGCTTCTAAACTCTGCAAAAGTGTCGTGAGCAGGCGCGCAGCGGGACAGAGCTTACTGATTCCGTCTTCGAGACGTCGAATCCATGCTTTCTGGCTTGATTACCGCAAGACGCAGGATGTATGGCAGGGAGACGCAAAGGGGCGATCAGCTTGATTTGACCGACAAGGTCTCGTCCTGGTGAGGGCGGGGGAGCTTTGTGCTGGGCTTAGAGTATGCCCAACGTAGAGCCTCGCGCCAACAAACCGTCTAAGCCAATCAGTACCAGATTCGCGTTTTCGGATTCGGGTAGACAACTTGGAGATTTCAGCTCGAGCTGAGTACCTTATCGACAGCGCATCGCTGCATTTATTTTGTCATGTAATCACGAAACGATCGTGCAGAAGAAGTGTCTAGCAGAGGTAATCGCGGGGCCAGTCTTGTGCGCTGAGTTTGTCTTAAGAGGTATAAAAGACGCCGCGGCCAACACGGTCTACAGGGTCGAACAGGTCGTCGCGTTTCCGTTGTAACCGATTCCGAGATACTGTGGCTGGCAGGGGCTGCAGCGCCAGAGTGGTGGATTTTGCCGCCATGTATCGCAGGCCGCCTGGATGTATGTACTGTTCAGTGAGACCCAGGATCTAGAGGTATTTAAAGCTGTTAGTATTGGACGACGCCAAGTTTAGCCCCTGCATGGGGACGAAATGCGCAGCGATTCAGCTGGCCTTTCCTGTATCATCTATTCTTGTCCGTGCCCAAGCTGAGCTGAAATGCGACTTAACAAGTGAAATGCGACTCCCATCCCCACTTCACTTCTCCAGTTCCTTATCGCAGTGTTGGACACTTTGCGGCTATGATTATTTGAAAAGAAAACTGCCAAAATCCTTTTACTATGGATAGGGCAAATTTGCTGCGTGAAGCTGAGATCCTCGTGGCTTCGCTTCACATACGGCTTGGTAAAGTCGAACGAGGACTCCGGAGATGGGCAGCGTGGACTCTTTTTATCTACATAACCAACTTGCCTCTATCTTCACTGTTCGCGAGACAACCCTCCGCCTTCGTGTCAATCGTGGGAATCCCGGTCTCAGCATCTCTGCTGCGAGGGATCAACTACAAGAACCTGCTCCGAGCTGGAGACCTGCTTATCCCTGGGTTAGTCTGGGCCCTCACCGTGTTTCTTCTTCACCCTACGCTCTGTGCAAACGTACCAGTGATACGCTGGATATCGGATTTCGGCGAGACTCTCCATGGCTTTGCAATTTATGCAATCACTGTGCTCTATTTCGCCTTCTCCGAGGCGGCGAACTCAAGAGCCAAACACACATGGTTTACTTTGTGGTCTATCCTATCCTCAGTTATGGGTGTCGCGAGTGTCCTGATGTACGATATTTACTTCGACATCCCGCTCTGGATGGCTGCGAACAGGGAACAGCTCGAGGAGTTTGCTGTTGTCCTGTTCCAGCGATCAGTCTGGGAGCTGTGCTTTCATTTCATTGTTTCCACCGGTTTCAAAATCTTTGTGTCAGGCCCGACCTCGTGGTTCTACCCGAAGCACTTTTGTGGCCAGATGCTTCTGATGATCACCCGCACGTCCTTCGGGTACCTTGGAGGCTTTAATGCTGCTGCCAATCTCACGTATACGCCGACTCCTGCCACAACGGAGGAGTACGTGTACAAACCACTGTCCGACGACAAGAAGAGGTTCCGCCTTCTCCTGATCCACCCACGCCATCGCGACGCACCGATCCGGTGTTCTCTGATCGAAAGAAGCATTAAAAACGCACCAGTATTCTCTGCAGTTTCCTACGCCTGGGGAGCCCCAGGAAACAGGCTTCCCATCGAGGTGAATGGTCGAATTCTTTGGGTCACGGCCAACGCACACGGCCTTCTCCAGGATACGTCCTCGTATATTCTCCCCCGCTTGATATGGATTGATGCCATCTGCATTGACCAATCCTCGGTGTCAGAGAAGTCGGCCCAAGTCCAGCTCATGGGCGACATCTATCAACGGGCGTCGTTCGTGACCGTGTGGCTTAGCCATCCGGATTCTATGCGGCCCCCAGGCTCCGCTGCTCGATTCTACGCCAGCCTCGGAACGATTGTTGCTTTCCAGCTCATCGCCTCGCTTCACTATCTCCAGTTTGCCCGTCGATCAGACCCAGAGATGTTCGCACAGATACTGTCATGGCGTTCTAACCCAGGCTGGGACACCCTGGTGAAACTGACAGAGAACAGCTGGTTTGAGCGGATCTGGGTGGTGCAGGAAGCAGTCTTGGCACGCGAAGCACGTGTGGTCTATGCAGGCATCGAGATGGACTGGGAGACCTTTGCCGGCGGACTATCCATACTAGCCAGCCACCCTGCTGCGGTAACACTGAGCCAGGGAACAGAAGATCCCATGGTGAGAAGCAGCAAGAACGCTTCCAAGCTTACCGGCTTGCTGCTGATCAAATCGTGCAGAGAGGGGAGACTTGGAGGAGAGAGTCCATCTTTCGCAGAGACTATGGGTATGTCGAGGGCGTTTTGCGCCACGGATCAGAGGGATCATGTTTTTGGCGTGCAGGGACTCTGCGACAAAGGAGAGAGCCGCTTGACTCAAGCCGATTACGCATTAGGGCTGTGCGACGTATTCTACAATGCTGGACTGAGGATTATCGCTGAGGAAGGAGTATTTTCTCTTCTATCTTCCGCCGGTACTGGCCTGTCCGAAAGCACCAGCCCGGCGCTGCTCAAATTGCCATCTTGGATCCCGGATTGGCAGAGGTCTCCGAACGCCTTCCCCCTTGCTCAGGATGACAAGTTGGCTTATGCCGCCGGGGGACACTCGACAGAGAAGGGTAGGCAATGGCAATGGCATCGGGGCCGGTCGCTGTTCCTCCCCGGGCGCATGGTGGGGACGGTCTCCGAGCTTGGGGACTCATGGAGCAATGTCCAAGATCGCAGCGCGCAGTGGAGCATCGCCCAGATTAAGGATATGCTGAGAGCGATTGACGATTCATATCAGATGGTTCTTGGCTCGCGGGCCCAAGGGGAGCTTTATCCATTTACTACACCTCAGCGGACATTACACGCTTCTTTCTGGCGCATGCTCATCGGTGATCGGACCGAAACACAGCGTCCGGCTCCGGATGAGTCGGTAGCAATCATGTGCGAGTGGTACAGAACGGCGTCGGACAAGTTAGAGGAGCTGCTGGGGAGAAATTATAATAGGTTGATACCTTTTAAAGAGATGGAACAAGAGAGTGAGGGGGCGAGCTATTCAAGGCTAATGCACAAGGCTTGGAAGGGGAGAACTGTGGGCATTTTGGATAATGGATACATTGGCTTGTTTCCTGCCTTTGCCAAAGAGGGCGATCATGTCTGCGTCGTCCAAGGAGGGCAAACACCGTTTGTTCTGAGGGCACGAAGTGACGATCCTTCCAAGTTTGAGCTTGTTGGAGAGAGCTTTATTCTCGGTATCATGGACGGGGAAGCGTGGAACTCGGACCAGTTAGACACAGTTACTTTGGAGGTGGTGTGAGCCTCAACTCAGTACTGGAGGCTTCTCTAATTTGACTTGGTACCTTGGATGTACATATCTATCTCAGGGAGAGATGGGCTTAAGTTTCAGAATCAAAATATACCTGTTAGTTAATTATCTGTCTAAATATCCCACAGAAATTCACCGGTCGATGCCCAATACAGGACTCCGCATATTTGGCTTTATAATATGATTTATGGTCGCACCTCACGCGTTACTTTTGTAGTTGACTAATGCATTTGGAAGCGTTCAATGTCGAAATAGGTAACACGGTGGCCTCTATGAATAGTGAGATTGTTCAACTGGAGCGGTCACCTATGGTAGGCTGTATCAAGCGGCATGTTGTCAAGGCTAGTTAAGTTGAATGCCTTTGATTTGACTGAAACTATACCCAAGCTATCACGTTATTCCCATTCCTAGCTTAAATGTGTGATAGCTGCTCTCAGTACATATAACATCCATCACCGCTGTTGTAATAAGAGAACTCAGAGTGCAAGATTGAGAGCATCCAGCGCTTCCGTTCGTGCAGTCCAATCACCGAATTGGGACCTCACCACTAGCTATTGGAGACTTGAGCACCAGACATCCCTCGAAATACCTCTGTAGATCATCAAAGTCCTCTAGCTCGCCGACGAAGCCGACATACTGATCGGGCCGTACGGCGACCACACATCCCCGCTGCTTATCCACGCCATAGTTCTTATACGCGTCACCGAAACCCTCATGATAGCTCTCATCGTCAACAAACACCTTGTTGTAGTCCCATCCGGTGTGGCTGTTGAATGGGTGAAGCACATCGGGGAAGTCCCGCAGCAGCTCCGTCTCTGTACGCTTAGCCGAGTGGATCGTCAGCACCTCAACAGCCCTGTGGGTGCGACCATCATCGCCATCCTTGTGGAGAGTGTCGCCGCCAGAAGTGTGAAGGAAGCTCTCAGGGGCATCCAACCGAGCGCAGAAGGCGTCGACCCGTGACTTTTGCGCAGCGTCAAGAATATTGCCTGCGAAAAGCACCACGCGGAAGCGTCCGTCTGCCTTGAGCCACTCTTGGAAGTGCCATGGTCGTGCGCAGGCCTGGTTCAGAACCTTGAAGCTATTGAAGCGCATGCCAACTGGGAGTCCCGTAGCTAAGGCCTGTTTGGGCGCGACCGGTGTCTCGTCTTTGGTGTCTTTGGCGACGATCGGGCTAGGACCATAGTTGACGATCAGACCAGATGCGAACAGGTTGCCCTTCAGGAAGGCATCCTTGAACGTCTCCATGCTCACGCCTTCAGCGTCCATGACATCCTTGGCCGGCCGCCCGGAGAACAGGCTGCTGAAGCGATGGTCAAAATCGATGAGGTCTTGGGCAACTCTCTTGCGCTCGGTCTCGTAGGTACCAAGGATATCCCTCTTGGCGACACCCTTGGCGACTAATGCAACCTTCCATCCTAGGTTGTACGTGTCTTGCATGGAGACATTCATTCCTTGCCCGCTCTTGGGTGAGTGGACATGGATCGCATCACCAGCCAAGAAGACGCGGTGATGCGCATCGAAGTTGGTGCCCACTCGTTGACCAATCTAGAACCAGTAAGTATTTCTCTGTATGCATTATAGGGAGTCTATAGCTGAGGCCGTTCAACTCACCTGGTAGGCAGTCCACCAGTCGCAGTATTCGTAATCAAGCTTGTACGGGCTCAGGATTTTCTGCGCGGCACGGAAGATGACCTCCGGGGTAATCCTGGACCTGTCGGCACGACCAGAGGCATCTGGTTTTACTTCGTTAAGCTGGATATAGAGACGGACGAGCTTGTTCTCACGAGGAATCACCATGAGACTGCCGTTCTCGGCAGAGTGGATAGCGCATCGCATACGAATGTCGGGGAAGTCTGTGATGGGTATGATATCCATGACGCCCCAGATGTAGTCGGTGGCTTCGCCTTGCAGTTCGAATCCCAGCGTGCGCCGGGTCCAACTCCGCGCGCCGTCGCATCCGATGACATATTTGGCATGCACAATCTCTGTGGCGCCAGCGCTCTCCTGGCTCTTTTTGATCAGTTCCTCCTCGTCGTCGACACTCACTAGGTTGCTGCGGAACAGGCCGTCTGAGACCTTGCTGCCACTGATCTGCTGTGGCGGGGTGGCCTCCTCTTCTGTCAGGGTTCGCAGCTTGACTGTTACTGGGTAAGCAGAGTCATCGTCGACTTTGGATTCATCGATCTCGAGTGACTCGGGAAGGACGCCTCGTTCGACGCGAATGGCATCTGTCTTCTTGGTCAGCGTCGGCGTGGCCCTGAGCAAAAACGGCGCTGAAATCGCGTATACTAAAACGAAGAAAAAGGGAACAAATTCTCACCATTCGAAAATTTCTTGATATTGTCCAAGAAGAAGCGTTCAATCCGTCCTTGGTGGAGGACGATTTGCTGGAAGCGAGAAAGGCCAACGATGGTGTCTGGAATGCGGTCGGAACGACGAATAACACCGTCGGCACCCGGATTCCACATGCAGATCTCGATCATGTGGTTAGCTTCCTTCCAAGCTCTATCAGCAAACCCCAAGCTGTCAAAGATCTCGAGGCTGCGGCATTGCAAGCCATCAGCCTGGCCGCAGTAGATCTTAGCATTGCGCTTGTCCACTATGCGAGCCTTGATGCCGCAGTGTGCCATCCAAGTGGCAGCCATGAGCCTGTCGTGCACCGTTAGTAGGCCGTAAGCTTCTCTTGCGAGAGCTCGAGTGGAATGACTTACCCTGCCGGGCCAGCACCAATGATGAGTCTGGTATGCATGTCAGTGAAACCTTTCGGCTCATTGCCTGTGCAGGCAGTGGGATGCAGCTTACACATCTACGTTTGATTCTGTAGGTGCGGCGGACCCCATCTTGATATCTTCTCACAAGGCTGAACCGGAATCAAAAGTCAGAATCGGCGATCCAAGCCTAATGGAAATCCGCAGCTTATCAAATGGTGATTTGATGACAATACAAAGAGTAGGGGGTCGTCGAAGTCGCGCAGGAAGAAGGAAGTAGAAGATAAGTAACAATACGGATGATCGTTGACGTCGTGCGGGTATTGTGCCTAATATAAGAAACAAGATAAGCACACACTTCGAAGGACAAAAGACAGTCAAATATTTCTTATTCGCTCTGATGATTTGGCCCCAGTCAGGGTTGCATTTCTTCAAGGAGCTGAATGCAGAAGTGCCTGCAGCCGTCGTCTCTCGTCTGGTCTCGTAAGAAGGGGGCGGTGGGGGTCCTGAGAGGTGGCCACGGGACGCACAACCAATATAATACGGCGGCCAAGCAATTTTAAAATCAGACTTACCCAGTCAAGCCAGTTGATGGCAACAGAAATATGGTAGGCGTAGTGCAAAGCTGGGCACACGCAGACTGAAGGACGTTGGGCAATGATCAACAATCATGCTAGGCCCTGAAACAGGCCGTATGGAGCACCTTATACTGAAAGGAACAAAACCCTGGACTGGGTAAATGGGAGGCGAGAATATGCCATATGACTTATGAAATACCCTTTCCGTAAGAATAGCGCCATTCAGTCTAACTGTCTAAGCATAGTGAGCTTCTTGGTCATCCATCACCCCTCCCCTAAACCCCCCTAAACCCCATTGCCGGGGCCCCTAACTCGTCCACCCCCGCCTACCCCCGCTCTCGTGGACCATTCTTGCCGGAATCCGGGAGCGGTCCCGGCAGAGAACCCCAGACCATAAGGACCGTAATGGGTCGGTTGTCACGGACCTCTGGCTGGTCGGTCCCAAGCGAAGCTGATGTAACTATAACCCTAGAATAGTGGCACACTGCTCGGGGCGACCCGGATGGTGGAAACTCGTCTCACTGGGATGCCCAATCGTATGAATGCGTCGCTCAACGGCCGCTAGTCTCCAAGGTAAGGCTGCCTGAAGCTGGGTTGGCTGGCGCCCAAACTGCTAGGTCCCCTTGCCGCCAATGTGAGATCACAATTTCTTTCCCTTTCATACCCGCGAGCCTCTAGCCGTGATGATGTCTGATGCGCGGTGAATTTCTCTTACTCTGGCTAGTCTGGTATCTCGGTCCAAATATTTGCAACCAAGTTTCTTGACGCGGCTCTTTAGCTACGAAATGTTAAGGTCTAGGCGCCGTGCACCTTAAAAAGTTGCGGGAACGTTTCCTTTCTCTCCCCTGTTTGCCCTGGTCTATAACTGGAAACCCTGGTAATGAGTACTTTTTATACATGGGTTATCATGGTTATTAGCTTGACTACTTGGCAAGCTAGACTACGACTGATATTTACGTAATTACAGTGCCTCATGCTGCGTTCTTAAGGACTCTGGGCAAGACATGATTCTGCATAGTCTTCCATACGGGAAATCTCCTTACAGTCTCAAGTCTTGCTCGGAGCGCTAGGACGTGAGTATAATGTTATAGAGGCTACAGGAGTTGCGTTGAGTTCCTACTAAGCTTCTTATCGCTCCATTGTCTTGGCAGCGACAGTGCGAAGCCAAGAGAGGCAAGAAAGCAATTCTGCTCCGATTCTAGTATTATAATCAGCTTTCTTGTTTCTGTCCTTTTCCTAATGCCTCCCCCTCGTAAAATCAAGATCACTTCCTTTTCGAGCAAGAAAAGATGTTTCATAACTTCCCCGGGGTTGAAGGCGCAGTCTGGGCTTGATCCTAGCATCCCAGGTTCGTGGAGAGTGGATATCTCGGATCAAAGTTCCCGCCCACGTCCGCCCCTGAGTATCCCTACAGGCTTCTCTACAAAGCCGGCAGTTGAGCGTGTTGATCACACTCAGCAGCGTGTAAGGTTCATACCGAGGTAGCCGCAGCCGCAGCGCCGTTTTGTGACAATTGATAGAACTCCGACTGCCGTGGTCTGGCTGGTTGGGTACCTAGACCAGTTGGCGAAATATACACCAGAACAAGGAGGCATGCAGTCCTTTTGTCTTGGGCTTCTCTGTCGTAGCATCGAAAACTCTACACCCTGGACACCATTGATTAGCATGTCAAGAAGGTTCGGCTTTCGACTCCATGGCGCTGGTAGTCTCATCCGGTAACCAGTCAGAAACTCAACCGGAAACGATCGTCGATGCAGACTCCTCAGACCCGTGAAGATAGACCTTGGAGTCGCTTTGCATAGACTTGTTCCTTATATATTCGCTGCTGTCACTGCACGATATGTTCCTATGTTCCAATTTCCTAGACTATTTTCTTCCGACTAACGTCATTCTTTTGTCCTTTCTTTCTGGTCTCTGGGCCTTTTTTATTCTGCGCCGAGATCCGTGGTCTTACGCCAACTAGTAGTTTGGTTGACTTGCGAAGAGCATATCATGGCGGATGCTGCAGATCAAGAGGCAGCGGCCAACAGATTCATCTCGGAGGTCTGGGGGCTCCAAGGCGCTGCCTATATCGTGGTTGCATTGCGGTACTACAGCCGTATATCAACTCTGGGATGGAGCAAACTAGCCTGGGACGATTCCATCATGTTGCTAGCTGTGGTACGTGATTCCATTTTGCCCTCCTACAGTGTCAAAGTCTTTCTGTTGTTTCTGATGACTGGCTCCAATTTAGCTCGCTTACACGGCCGAATCTGTCATGGCATATCTCGTCGTGGCCTACTGGCAAGGCTTTGCGAACAACGGCATGACTGACGCGCAAAGGGCCGCACTCGACCCTAACTCAGAGGAATACAGGCTCCGTGTGAACGGCTCAAAAACCCATGTGGTAGGGCTACTTCTGTATACCACCCTTCTCTGGCTGCTCAAATCCTGTTGGGTCGTGTACTACTCTCGACTTGCGTACGTGCATATTCCCTGGCAGAAACTCTTTTACAATGCTAGACTGTTCACTCATATCGTAACGATTCCAGAGCCGGCGTTCAGAAAATGCGGAAAATAATGATTGGCGCTGTTATTATCGTGCCTCTCACGTATATATCCTGCCTCTTGGTTGCGTTCCTGAAATGCATACCTTTCAACCATCAGTGGCAGATCAATCCTGATCCCGGTAGTATGTTATCCTCCAGATCAGTCGTATTATTTGAACTCCCAGTAGCTCACACCGAATGTACTGCTAGACCACTGCATGCCCGCGGTGTCGGTTCTACAGACTGTCTATGTGATGGTCATGAACACCGTCACGGATTTCTACTTGATGGCGATTCCGCTTCCCATTGTATGGCAGGCCAATCTTCCATGGAAGAAGAAGGCCGTCCTCCTGCTCATGTTCAGCGGCGGCTTCTTGGAAATGGCCTTCGGTATCCTCCGCTGCGTTTCCATTCTCACGGTACTTACCTATTCTTTCTTTTCACCCGGATGGCAATATTCCGCCCCTATTCTTGATTACTCTTGGCACCCCAGAAGAAAGCACAGGCTAATCAGTTCCGCTCGAACAGCTTGGCGATATCGATCCCGCCCAGTCAGGCTACTGGTCCGTCCGCGAATCCTTCGTCTCCGTCGTCCTGACCAACATGCCCATGGTGTACCCCCTGGTCCGCCACTTCTTCGAAGCCACCATCAGCAGCTCCGGCCGGAGCAAGGGGCCCCACGGCAGCTCCCACGGCTACCGGCTCGAGAGCCGCCCGGGGCGCAGTGCGAGCAACGCCGGCGCCAAGCACCCCGTCTCCATCGCCGACGACACGCGCTGGGGGTCGGAGGAGAACATCGTGCCCGATCCGGACGGCAAGAACGCCGAGACGGGCTCCAGCAGCGAGGATGTGTCGCTGCCGATGCAGTCGCCGGGCAGTGGCAAGGTGAAGGTGGAGATCAAGAGCAACAGGACGCCGGGCCAGAACCCGAGGTTCTCCAACGGGGGTGCGAAGAAGAAATCCAGGGAGCAGAACCAGATCTTTGTCACGCAGGAGTACACTGTCATTGAGGAGGGTGCTGGCAAGAGGCAGGGGCAGCCCAAGGGGTTCTAGCGACGTGCGGCGCACTGCTGAGAATCACTATAAGAAAGCATCGTGTACTTGTTGAATCGATCTTTTGGATGGTTCAACCGCATGGAGATATCGCGTATCTCAAGGTTGCTGGGTTGCCACAAAACCTAGAGGTTTCATAGAAGCTAGATGCAGTTCAGGGTACGGTCGTAACGCAAAGGCAACAGCGGTACAATGCGACGAACTGGGCAACATAAATGTGTTCTCCGGCCCAGTCATAGTTAAAAATGTATGCTACTCTTCGAGATCTCGCAGTGTATTTACCAACATAGTGCACTGATGATTAACTTTCTATGTTTGAATTAAGACTAGGGCCTCTCTAATCGAAATGCAGAGACTAAGTTCGCGAAACCAAAGCGCATTCTAAAAGTGCCTCTAGGGTCTGAGTTTCCTGCTCGGCAGGTTGTTTCCACTCTACAGCAATCCCGAGCTTATTTCTCAGGATCCCCCCCTGTGTTGACCTTAGGCCGGAGAATCCACAGCTCCGCCATGGCGAACAGCAGCGAGAACCCAAACGTCATCCACTGCAGCACCTGCAGCGAGATACCCGGGGAGATGGTGAAGGGCGACTGCGTAACCGGCCCGGAGGAATACTGCAGGGCTCCCGCCGTCTCGCTCGTGGCCAGCGAGGCCGTGAAGACGAGCGCCACGGAGAGGAACAGCACGGCCCAGGTGACGCGCTTGAGAAGAGTCACACGGCCGGGCTTCTCGGGGAAAGGGTCGCTGAGACTGCGCCGCAGGAAAACGAGGAGAACGAGCGAGACGAGGAACAGGAAGGCGGCGCCGGCGAGGATGGAGATGAAGATCTGGGACTGGAGCACCAAGGCGTTCGAGATGAGATCCTTGGCGTCGCTGTTGGCCGCGGCGGTGGCGTTCGCCCCCGTCGTGTTCGAGCCGGGGACGTGGAAGAGATTAGCGAAAACAGTGTCCGCAGAGGCACCAGAGGTCCTCTGGCATGAAAATTCGCTTCCGTTGCTCCGAGCGCAGATACCGAAGTAGCCCAGTCGAACTTCGGCCGGGGCACTGGTATTCTTGGAAGGCTGGAGCGAGACGATGAAGAGTTCAGGGATGGCAGGCGAAGTCGAGACGCAGCTGGCCAGCGAGAGAGCTAAATCGACAGTCAGTACTACATAATTGCAAAATTTGATACTGAGGCGGCTAAACTTACCGTAGAAGACTGCGATGGGTACCACGAGGAGGTATGGGAGCAACCGAATGCTCAACCTCGCTGGGGGGCAATATCAGTATGGGATGACGACGTAGGGGATGGAAGGGAAAGGGACATACCAAGGAATTTTCCAAGGAAACCCATGATGATTTTTTTAGAAAAAAATCTTAGGGGATCTTTCCGTGATGTAAGGAATTATTTGATCGTTGATAGACGAAGGTCAAGTGCCGTGGGGCCCAATGAAATACTGTAAAGTAATGAGAGAGAAAGTTTTGAAGTTGACCAGCAACCGGAACGCCAAAGACCAGAGACAATAGGAAAAGTTGGGGAGGTAAGATCCCAGGGCTGTGAAGTCACTACTGTGATGAGAGATGATGATGACAGTCATTTCTGCTAGAAACGCCAACGAGGTTTGACTAGATATTTGTATGTAATGTACAAGAAGGGCCGCGTCTAAGGCCTCACTGTCGCCAAAATGGACCACCTGTTGGTGACAAGGATGATTCACTCAGAATAGCACACAATGACTTGCGAAACAAATCTTTTACAATGCGCCTGAAAGAGTGATTCGCGGAGGCTCTTTGTGGAAGGTTTGGGGACCCGCGCGGTGAATTGACGCTGTCTTGAGGTCTCGTCTTTCGAAGCGCTTATTCGGCTGTGATTGGCCGGCGGCCACAAAGACCAAGACCCCCTGAACCCACGCCAGCGCTTAAGCAACAAAACCGAGACGCGACTCATAGGGCTGGGTTCTTCATACTGAAGACTATTTTTAACTCCCAAGGTACGTTGGTCGGCTCTTGGGGCCCTTCCGGCATTGGTGGCCGCGATACGCGTTCATCAATTGCCAGTTATGCTCCTTTGCATCTATTAGCTCCCGTCTTCGATCTCGAGCAGATCATTAAATGAAGTCGGGGCGAAGAAGGATACTCTGCAATTGGTGGAGGGTTTTACATTGGAGGAGAGGGCTTGCTGTATGACATGCTGTATAAGATATCACAAGCTAGATCGTACCACAGCATATGCTGTGCTGTTGCACGTACATATTGACTCCACGACAGTGAACCGCAAATGCCCGCGAGCTCTGCTTTTAAATCGCACCGAAACGAATAGGGCGGGCACAACAGAAGCAGAAAATCTTGGAAACCACAGAATGTGTATATACCAGTAACAGTAACGGATCTTTGTGTCCCTCTATAGTCAATCGTCCCGCAATGATGCTTGGAGGCATGAGTGTACGGCATAGAAACCCCACCAGACCGGCCCTAAGGGTCCGTATGGACCGAGGTTGGCGTTTGCATGGAAAGTAGAGATACAATAATGTCCTGTGGGACATACACGGAGGCATAAAGGGAAAGGAACGTGGCTCTCCGTTGCCATGAGTTGCGTTTCTGTTCCTCGGCAGCAATGTGCATATCAAAGTCCAAACGCCGATTCTCCGAACCCCCCCAGATCGACCGAGCTACCTTTCTTCCTTTCTTCAAATCAGCTTGAATTGCTGCAGTCCCTTGAACGCAAGTTTCCTCGCTGGCCACCACAGCTTCTTCTTTCCATCCCAGTGGAAGTAGGCGGCCCCCGCAGCCAGTCCTCCCAAGTGAGCGCCGTGCGCGAATCGTATCCATTTGATCCCAAAGAGCAGCCCCCACAGGTCAAGAAGGGCGAAACTCGCGACGACCTGCTTCGCCGTGAAGCTCAAGAACGGAAGGAAGAGGATCTCGACCTCGGCATCGGGGTAAGAGAGAGCAAAGACGCCTATCAAGCCGAAGATGGCTCCGCTGGCGCCGAGACCCCCGCTGAACGCCGCGGCCCGCTGCGCGGGGATGATAGCGGTCGATACGTGCTGTACTAGGCTCGCAAAAACGCCGGTCGATAGGTAGAAGGCGGCAAGGTGGCTGCCGCTGCGCTCGAATGTCCGGCTTCGAGCAACCACGGGGGCGAAGGTCAGCAGACCCCACATGTTGGCGCCGAGGTGCAGCAACCCAGCATGCCCAAACATGGAAGTGAAGAGAGTGTAGTTGGAGGAGATGGCTGGCACGTGGACGAAGTGATCCAGCACTCCGGGGATAAAGCTGAGCGCAAATATGCTCGTGTTAAGACCGGCGGTGGCGAGGAGGAGCTTGCCGGTCTCCGTCGGCGCGAGGATCCTCCACAAGTCGTATGGTGACGACGGCGGTTCCGCATGACGCTGCGCGTTGAGATCGCTGACGAAGGCCGCTGCCCGGGCGTTCTCAATCTCGGCGTATGTGAGAGGAAGATTGCTCTGGGTGAAGTAGCTCCTCTTGCGAAGCTCCATCGCTGCCTTGGCGTCTCGGCTGACCTCGTACGCCGCGCAGCCGAAATAGATCATGGTCACGGTTGCCGCGCTCCATAGCACCGGGCGGAGGATAGGGATCCGCGGCTGCGGATAGAAGTTTTGTGGAAACTGGGCGGAGGACGGAGAAGTGAATGCGCGTCTTTTCCCAGCTGTTGCGCGGCTGTCAGAGAGCTTTGGGCATCGCGCTGGTCTCCTCAAGAGAGAGCGCGAAATGAGCATCATTCTGGCGCTGCCCAGAGAGGGACTTTGACGCCGCGAGCCGGAAAATAGGCGGCAATCGTGAGTATCAAATGA
>FTLB01061181.1_pt1 | contig 20611 bp, 13 predicted proteins | sample 1658291 | NCBI WGS metagenome assembly FTLB01 (sample SAMEA3914812, study PRJEB12502) | metagenome | biome: forest; material: soil | place: Canada | collected 2011-07-07 | depth 0.1 m
ACCTGCCCGTAGTCCTTGCACACTGCCTAACTGTTAGCGACTTCGTCGGCCGGCAAATTCACGCTGGTTTCTCGTGTTACTGACCGTGATGAGCATTCCACCCGGCATCGATAGCATGAGGACCTGTCTCGCCAGCCTCGTTTGCTTCATGCGGCTCGACGGCGACATCTCCGGAGCACATGATGGACTGGCGCAGGTACTCGATGCAGTGAAGGAAATGCCAGTGCCAGTCGTCGGGCAAGAAATGGTCCGGCAATGGCTTTGTAGTGTTCATCACGACCCCGTTGAATATTTTCCCCATCATAAACTGCTTCTTGTTAGGTACAGGCGTTACGTCGACTCATTGGATCATCACTCACCACACAATGGAGCTGGTGCGTCATGGCCGTGGTGAAGAAGGCCTCGCCAGGTTGGCCCCATCCCGTGCCGGCTAATGGATATGATCGTTAGCCAATGGTATACAGGACGTTGGAAATGGCATGGGGAGCCGCTTCAGTCGCGCTCCGTCTTACCTGGCATCATGGTTTTCCACGTATCGAGCGTCTTATTCGAGAAGAACTGGGGGGGATCCATGGGGATAAACGACATATTCTGCTCGAATTTGACGATCTTCGTATCGACTGCGAGCAGGCACATGGTCAGATATATACCCAAGGGCAATACAATAGAATCGAAGCCAAGTCAATGGCCTGTCCAAACAATAAGCAGGAAACCTACAGTGCGGCCCGGCCCCGGTGAAATCTCCGCCAACCTGGTACGAACTCTTTGGGAATCCATGGCTTGCCCACTCCTGCCGGAGCAGGAGCAGCAAGCTGGTGATGACCAGGAGCAGAAAGGTATCGATCATCCACCTGTACGAGTTGAAAAGACTCCAGCACGTCTGCCTCTTTGACCTCCTTGTCCCGTGCCACGGCTTCTCGTCTCCTCCCATGAGCGACTCGTCGACCTCGGTGTTGGAATCCTCGGCATCGTCATGCAACGAAACGTTTTCGTACGCCATTTTATTAGAGTCCATCGTTTCGTCCCGTCTTCGCCAAAAATCCTACTAAAAAAAACAAGAGAGAAGGATAATACGCAATTGTCTGCCGTATATAGTAGTACCGAAAAGAAGAATCGTCGAAACAGCACTGCTGTCGTTGTCGCGTCGGGCAGAATCGAAGGGGACTGAGCCAGTCAGGTCGTACCGAAAAAAGCCAAGAAAAAGAAGAACGGTTGGCAGCAGGAGCCAAACTATTAATGGGATCAAAAATAGAGAGAGACAATGCGCGGCTAAAGTTGTCAAGGGGCGAGGGAGAACAGCGCTGCATCTCTGGTAACCGCATGGGTGCGAGGCACTGATCTCTTACGATCCTCATCCGATGTGGCACGCATTGTACCTCTTCACGAATCTTTGCCGAGTGATACCTCTCCTCTTCCTCTCTTTTGCTAGCGATGTCCGTGGATGCGGCTTGGGGCGCGTTTCATCTGGCTTCCTGTCGCCCTCGGACCCTGGTACAGTGGAGACGATCGATCCCCTTGCGGGGGGTCGCGATCAACCAGGATGTGCGCCCAAGTAATCGTGAGACGGCGGGTAAAGCTGTGAGAAGGCAGATGATGGTCGCAATAACAGTGTTATTTTCGATTTGGTCTTTCTATAAATCAACATCGGGGGGGTTTTTTTTTGGCCGCTGCGATTGCGAGCGGCATGCCGATATATCAAAATGGTCTGCGAGGTTTCGTGCAATCGAAGTGCACAGCGATGGGCCCACCACTAGTTTCAACAGTGTTTGGAAGCCAGGCGACTAGCCTCGAACAGGGCAAACAGTAGCCATCTTCGGCTAGCCCTCGCCATAAATTGTCCACTCAGGCGTACTGCCAGCTCCTATAGCAGAGCAGGGCTGCTGGTCCTCTAAAAATGAGCGCTGCTCCCATGCCACTTTCATCGTCGATCAGATTCACAGTGGTTGTTGTGCGATACAATAGGTTCAAGTTGTTTGTTAACAGCACACCACATTGGTTAGATTTAGGCTTGACCCGTCATGGGGCTGCAAGTTTGGACTTCGGGATGTGCGGAGTAGTTATCGTACCTGTACTACCGTTACGCTCGCGTGTTGACCCGCGGCGACGCTCATTGGAACAGTGCATAACTTCCATGTTCCTACTTCGTACTCAGGTCATCTTTCTTCGAGTAACTAGTTAATCAACTATTGGATGTTCTTTACAGTATCTTCAAATCGATAAAATATGTTACGGAGGAATCAACGTAACTTTCGGCCTCAGCCGAGCCTCTCGTCATATACAGGGACTTGCTGTGATGGAAGTATCAGGGCAATTCCCAGCTTGTACAGGTACAAACAAGGGTCCAGGCAGTATGTACTGTGGTACTAGTCAATTAAGCTTGTTCTACACTTCATTGGAACAGGACTTACCTTGAACCTAAAGCATTGTACATAATTAAAATACCATAGCTCCGTGGCCCTTGTTCTCGATCCTTCCATTCCGCGGCACGAGTGCCGTTCATGTGACTAAAAACATGTACACCAATTCATGTTCTGGCTGACAGTAATTGTTAAGCGCGTTAGAAAGGCAACAGTCATTACAGATCCCGCTAGTATCCATCCTAGGAGTCCAGTCTCCCAGGTTCAATCGGTCGAAGATGAAGCTCGTTCACACAGCCCTCAGGTTATTCTCTGCTTCTATCAATACACTTCTGCGGGCTGCGGTAGGGCCTGTGGAAGATTCGTCAGTCAGCACGGGTCCTCCCAAGGAGCGAGGCAAGCTAAGAATTCCGATCTGTCTAATAAAGACGATTAAGCCAAGCAGCGACCCCAGCCAAACTGAAGACGAAGAGGTAGTTACGGGGACGGCGCAACTCGTGCGACGAGAGTCATATTTGGGGAAAGATGCATGCGATGCAGCCAAATCAAGAGAAATGCGTAGATTACCTTGCGATAACCGGACGGGAAACACGCCGCCATGACCCTTGCCGTATCGACCCTGTCGTCGTCGTGGACCTGGACGATGCTCCTGGTGCCCGAGACATGCTGGTTGACGAACTCGAGCACCGGCTGCAGCCACTCGAGCCACTCGCGGACCTTTTTCTCGTCAAAGTACCCCGTGTACAGCACCGGCTGCTGCGCGATGATGCGGATCCTGGTGGCGTTCGCCAGGAGGGGTATCCATACCCGGGGATCAATCTCGATCGGGTGCCGGAACCAGAGCCCCATGGGCTGGACGTGCAGCTGGAGCCGGCGGATGCGTCGCTGGTTGGACGGCGCGAAGCGCCCGATGAAGTTGTGATTCTGGTCGTCCTCCCCGCTGCCTAGCCGGATCTCGTAGCTATTCTCGCCGTAGAGGACATCCAGCGCTTCGTCACTTACTTGTCTGCAGACGCGAAGAGTCGACGTGTGTATCTTCACGTTGGTCCACTCCCCAAGCCAGCTGTAGTAATCCTTCCCCATGCCTGCCGGCCGCTTCCAGACGGTATTATAGTAGAGGTAGTTGACCACGAAAGGGGCTGGATGGTGCAAGAGATGCCGATACACCTCCCGGCGCATCTCGAGAGGCAGGGTCAGAAAGCTCACCCGGCTCGCACGCTGCATGCACGAGCCGGGGTCCGCCGACTGCCAGTGATGTCTCTCGGCTCGGCATGTTGCGGGATCGACGAGACAGCGGGTCTCGGGAGTGCTAGAACCCATATTAAATGTATGTTCTTTAGATCTCAGATCAGACTGGAGACTTGAATACCTGCCAGATCTCCTCTCTATAGGAAGTAGAGTAGATGGGATGGGGGGCGGATCCGGCCCCTGATAAGAAAGCCGCTGGTAATGGTGTCGCGTGGCTCATAAAGGTGTACAGAGTACAGGCAGAACTGATCCCCCCCGCCTTCGGGTGCGGGATACGTGTGGTAGGTAGGGGCCACGAGGACGGCTCTGGGACCCGTAGGAAGCTCGAAAAGTGGTGATATCTAATTGCCGAGTGGAGGTTTGCTGCAGGTAAGCTAGGCGAGAGTCCAAAGAGGTCAATTATCATGCATGAACCCCAACTTTTTCCTCATTGGGAGCCACCGTCCCGGCACCCGGGTGGGCTTCGCTCATCCGCAGATGTGATCGATATGAAATAAATCATGCGTGCACATCGAATTAACTCCCCAACTCTCTATCACGACGAGTGAATCTCTATCACTTCATGCCAAGAAGGAGAGGCGATCAGTTTATTTAAATACTCGCTGCAGTCCGTTGTCTAAATACTGGCTGGGACTGATTTAACATTGTCGTTTCCGAGCAGCGTGGAAACGATAACAAAGATTGGGGAAAGGGGGGAGGGAGGTACAGCATGCTATTGGACAAGATGCTCGGTGCGTTTAGAAACAGTAATTTGTGGGTGTGATAGACCTTGCACCACGCATCGGATGTGGTCCGATCTCAGCGGCCTTCCTCCTCCTGTGGCTCCCTGAGTCGTCTCTCCTCTGCGTACTTCTTCATTTCGAATAGCCAGCACATGATCGTAACTGGTATATGTCTCAACGCTTGATGCCAGTGCATGTCGTCCATCTCGAAATACAAGTTGCCGACCATGTGGGCCGTTTTCCTCGCCACGGAAATATCGAGATGCATATCCGATGCAAAGCTGAGCGCGTAAACCGGGACCCGGTTCTTTGCCAGCCTGTCGTAGTCGTACGGGCATTCCCATTCGTAGTTGTGCAAGATGTCCGCCACTCCCTTCAAGTCGAGTAGCTCTTCGTGCGTGTCGTATGTGAATTCACCGAATACGTGTGACGTGAAGTAGATCGGCTGGTCCACGGGGAATGACGCAGGGTCTCTGTATCTGCCTTGGGCATCTTTTTGTAGGTACTCGTACCCTTCCAAGTCGCGCCAGATTCGTTCCGCCGACCACCGCGTGGCTCCACCGCTGCACCAAGTCTGTTCTAGGAGGAGGGCGTACAACGGTCTCTCGTCCATGTGCAGGGTGCTCTCGAACAAACGGATCGTCTCAGGCTTGAGCTGCCCATCGGTGCCCAATTCGGACTTGATGCGGCAAAGCAATGAATGCACTTCGTCGAAGCCGGATCTGGAACCAAACTGCCTGCCCAGGCTGAGCAATTTTTGCCCCGTCATGTACCCTCTTCCCGTCATTCGAATATTCTCCGGCCCGATGCTTGCAATCAGCATCAGAACCTCTCGAAGAAGTCGGTCATCGTCGGGGTATACGGAGAAGTACCGCTGTGTCTCCTTGACAAGTTTCCCATGTTTGATCCGAAAGTAATCGTCAATTAGCATTCCGCATGGAGGAAGCCCGCCGGTGATGAAGACCTCTTGCAGCCCCTCAGGGTATACTGACAGGTATGTGAGGCTGATGTAACCTCCGTACGACTGGCCGAGAATGGTCCATCTCAGTCCGTCAGGTTCTGGTCTCCGACCGGCAGAGTACAGCTTCTGTGCAAGGCAAAGCCTCACAGCCTCGAGGTCGCGTACGATGTCAACCTGGCCAAAGAGTTTGAGGTAGTCAGCCTTCGCCTGATCTGCTTTCAATCCCTTTGCTTCCAGCGACTTCTGCGAGACTGGGTCGCTTTCGCCGCAGCCACGATAGTCCATGTATAAGATTTGATAGCCCAGGCGGAGAAGACATCGATTGAGGTCTGGAACGCGATCAAAAGGATTGTCCGCCCCGGGGCCACCGCAAAGATATAGCAGAATGGGACGGTCGCGCAAAGGACCTAGCTGATCTGGCATACCACTAGCCATTCTGATTTGGTCCTCCCAATCGATAAGGGGTGTTCCGGGGCAGCACTGGGCGTAGACCATGCGGCCTACGAGTGTGATGCTCTCGCCATCGGGGTCTTCGTGGCGCAGGGGAACCGCGAAACGGAGTTTGCTGCTTAAGAATTGGATTGCGGTCGATTTGTTCTCGTCAACAAAACTCGCTGTAGAGCAGGGCTCGGGTGGAATCTGTGAAGCAGGGCGGATGTCACACCGTAAGCGCGCCATGGGGTGGTTTGGTCGGAAGTTGATTCGGTTGAGCTTTTCTTCTTATTTCCGTATCGAAAATGGTGCTTTTCTAGCCACACTGTTGCCCAAAGGTGATGAGAAATCGAAAGAATGGTCAATTCTGGACACTGCCACGGTGGTTTGTCTGTTGCGTTGGGGGAGGTTTCGGACAGATTTGTGACGCGAAGGCAGTCGAGCAAGCCTGTTGCTGGACCCTCTTCCAGCAACAGCTAGGCGGTGATAGAAGGCAAGAACGATCATCGCCCTGCCATATTGCAATTGCGTCGGAAGCCCAGGATTCAGTCGGCGACATTTGGCGTCACTGCCTGTGAAACTCGAAGAAGGCCCGACGAGGCAGTTGGCCCCTTCTCTATGCGTCTTAGTGGCGTTTTGCGGACCAGTGACTCGATTTTTCAGTGGCCGGGTGAAGTAAATATGATGCTAGAACCAGAGAGCTAAGATAGAAACATCTTAAAATAGGTCTGGGGTCCGTTGCCACGGGATGACGTGGTTTCTCGGGAAAAAAGCAGTGTTAAAAAAAGCACTGTTAAGATCTGATATAGTCCGATACCGCCTAACCTTTCCATAGATGAGACAGGTCCTCCCGTTGAAAACCATGCCCGAATAACAAGCCGCCAAAAACGACACAAAGGAAAAGAAAAATAGACCCTTAGCCGTATTTAAAGTGCTGTGACGGGTTTCATAACTATTGATTTGGTATGGAGATACCAAGCCCTCTTGGTTGGATCTCTGGCGAAGATCTCCTGGGCCCCAAGAGGCTAGCGAGTGGCCACATTCAAGCAGTACCACACGATAGGAGCAAAAGTTCTCCAGATGCCCGGAAATAATTTTTTGGGTAGGCCTTGCTTCCCGAGACTGATCTCAAGGGTCGATCTGCGCCTACCACACCTGCGTGGGCTGCTCGTCGGAGGAGAAGGAGTACGGCACGCAGGGCCGGAACCGAAAGAGCGCCTGACTGCTCAGAGTGGACAAGACGATCATCCTATCTCAGAGTTCCTCCTAGCTTCATTCGGTGCTCTGGGACACTGCAGCTTTATCATGCATTGCCGAGCCACTCCACCATCTCACTGTGGGTACTCGACAACATAAGCTCACTCGTCTCTGGCTCACCGATGATTATCGGTGAGCACAGTAATCACCTACCGGTAACACACAAAGATGGTAATATAGGCAAAGTTCGTAACGGTCGTCTCGATCTCAGAGCTCACGGCAACAGTGTGGAGATGTTCGGCAGCGTCGAGACGGGACATCGGGAAAGAGTGATCTGTGGATCTATGTAGTTCTTTAGCCCAAGAGAGTTAACTGCTTAAAGAGAGGGTTGCAGTCCTGACAGAGCATGCTACTACCTCCTTTGGTGCGGGTGTCATGGTCATGCAATCAATTCGCTAGCCGTACGGATCAACGTTTAGATTTAACGTCTCGACTACCTAAGGTAGCGAGCTAACGGAACAGCCCCAACAACCCAACGCTGGGCGTGTTCTCGTAGCCACACGAACCACAGGGCCCAACTCCAGTCACGATAAGGCCGCCGTTTCAGACCAGTCTCGCTTTTGTCATTCCCCTTGGATTGGTTGCCAGCCCTGGCTTGTGCCACGCGAGCCTAGTCCCAAAGAAGTCGGACCACGTCGAAGCATTAGCTGAGCTTCCCGGAACCGTACGGATCGGGCGAGGCTACCCTGGTTAATATATCTATATATCATGCAGATGTGCTGACAATCATGCCATAACTAGTAGCTATGTCCGCATGCCCCTCCTCCTCCTCGCTCTATATTTTCTGAATAAGGCTTCGGCTGATCTTCAGCCTCACCGCTAGAACAAAGCCAGCGGAGACCAACGCAAGTGCTCCCGCATAGAACATGGCCGGTCGGAAGGCCTGCAGTCCATTGTCGGCACCACCGTAGGCACCCAAAAGGTATCCAGCAATGGGAGCTCCCTATACAAGCGTGGCATATTAGCTTTCTTCTGTGGCCTGTAGAATCTCTTATCGTAACCGGAAGCTGGACTCACCATCAGGTACCCCCCCGCCCAACTCGTGACCACCATACCCATTGCAACAGCTACTCTTTGCGAGCCAAACACATTTCCTACCACGGTAGGCATGGTTGAGAAGAATCCGCCGTTGGAAGCACCGTTGAGGATGGCAAAGACGGTCAAGGGGGCCAATGACGTCGATGCAGGCCAGAGAACAACCATGGTGATGGCGTTCAGCATGAGGGCCAAGAAAAGGGTGTTCACCGAGCCGATGAGGTCGCAGAAAAACCCAGACACGATACGCCCGACTCCAGACGAGAATGTGAAGGCGGCGACAAGAATGGCGCTCGTACTCGACGAGAGACCCAACGATTTGCTGTAGAGAGGCAAGAAAAATGGAGGCACAAAGAGAGGGAACGTTCCGATTCCGCCTGCCGCGAACACTAGGAGGAATTTGGTGTCCTTGAAAAGGCGCCTGGGAAAGATATTAGTCCAGCTGAAAGTTGTTGAACGCCTTGAGTTTTTCTCCCGATTACCATTCGACAAATCCACCGCTCCGCAGTGAAGTTCGTTCTCGGATAAGCCACGCCGCCGGTAGGCCAGTCACAATGGTTGCTAGGCCGAGGAACCGAAATGTCCAGGCCGGGCCGTATTTCTGGAGGAGAGCATCGGATGCAATGCTAGTGACCGCTCCGCCAATGCCACCGCCGGCGAACACGACGCCATTGGCAAGACCCCTCTTCCGACTGAAGTACTGAGATGGAATGACCGAGATGCTCTATCGTCTGGTAAGCTCTCATCCTACCTAATTAATGGGAGAATGCACTGCATGGATCCACGTACCATGAAGCATAAGCTAAAGATTGTCAGTAAGCTAAGATGAGGTCATTTTTATCTCGAACGACTAACCTCATACCAAACCCCATGAAAACGCCGCCCGTTATGAAGAGACCAGCTAAGTTTTTCACCGCAAAGCCGCTGAATATTTCAGAAAGCCCCATGCAGGACACGCCTAGTACGGTGGTCCATCTCGTCCCCAGCAAGCGCATCAACTTGGAGTTGACGATGGCACAGATTGATATCAAGGCTGCCGATAACGAACCTACAAAGGACAGCGTCGCGGGGGTCGAAAGACCTTCCTCGACCAGAGCTGCTTGAATCACACCCCAGCAGTAGGTAGTTCCTATGCACCACCAGGTCACCACTGCACAAGCGACGATCACAACCCACGCGTAGCCACCGTCAGGAACAGCACTATCCGCAATCCTGGACGCTTCAATGACTGGATCTGGTTCCGTGAGACGGGTGCGCGACGCTGTGACGGGATGCACGTCTCGGTGAGAGACGGTTGAGATCCCCCGCGGCAGTGCTTCCAATTCCACCGCCGTGGTGGTGGTGGTCATTGTCGTGGTCGACATTCTCGGCACTCGAGTGAAATAGTAGTTATCACCTGAGAGGCGCCAATTCGATATGCAGAAGCGTCTCCAGATGTGAGTCGTTCGAGCTTGCGGTGAGATCTCTGGCTTTATGCTCTCTTGCGGGATGCACTCGACTCCGCAGGTCGCGCTTTGGTGGCGTTCGTCAAGTGGGGTTTGCGCGTGTCATGGCCCCCTACACACGCCCTACGAATGACATCTTAGACCCCTGAAGATGGTAAGTTTAGTATACTCTCTGCTGTTGACACATCTTTTTCGGCTAAGGAGCCGAAGTATGGCACACTTAACCGCAAAACAATAGTATAAGATACCCCGGGCCATCCCCGATACATATCTGGCTACAACTAACTATGTTCTTAAGAGGCTTCGAGTTTAGTCGGCTGTTGAGCCAGGGGGGCTTGAAACAGATCCCGCCTTTATGGGTTTGTAGCTAAACTAGATTTTGGAATTCCTAACCCATTGGACCCATAGGAGACCTCTTGACTGGGATACTCATAGGAAATCCCACAAAATGATGGACTTCATACGTTACAGAGGTTTTTAGGTTTCCCACGAGAAACAACTGCAGTATATATATATCTCATACCAATAGTTATTACCTTTTTCATGAGAGTTATAATAATTATATTTTAATAAATATCAACATAAAAAGGCTTAAAACATGAGGTGTTTCCTGTCGGCTACAAATTACTCAGTATCGGCCCAGACTACTCATTAGATTAAAAGATAGCAGTGCTTGTCACCAATTACCGAGATCCTTGCTCTAACTCCTATCGTCTCTGTAGGGCCGGTACATCGTTGTAGATACAGCCTGCGAGGGATAAGCATCGGCCAAGCAGCATAAAGCAGCCTCCAGGACCGCCACCAAGCCTTGGCGCATCCAACCAGCTCAATGTTACGGATAGCCTTGTAATCGTGGTTTAGTTTCATCTCTGGTGACGAGGAGGTGCCTAGTCTATCAAGGGTTTGGTTCCGATTACGAGACTGAGACACAACAAGAGTTTTGCTGCGGGCTATTTACTTAACACATCGTTCCTCAAAAGACGACTGTGCGCGGCAGACTACAGGGCAAAGACTCTTTGTGCCGCACTGTGATTCCTTGGATGAGCATCCTAGACTGCAATAACTTCAACCCGGGGCCCTAACCTCAACCGGAGCGCAACAGTTACAATCCGACAGCTTGGATCATCCTTGTCGCACAAGAACGGGTAGCCTCATTTCCATCGTTCACAAACCATCACGTTCAGCTACCAAACAATGACCACTTGTGCAGATTCTGACGCTGAAATGGCGCAACGCCTTGAGATGGTACAGAAATCTAATCAATTCGCCTGTAAAAAAGTTAACCATGTCTTAGGTTTCCCTCGACGGCTTGCCCTCCGATCAAATTGTCGAATACCTCAAGGACGCGACCCAGTTCCCGCTCAACACAAACCCTGTCACTTTCCACTGGCCTAGAGATCAGCTCGACAACCTGCTTCTCCTCCTCAGAAGCCTCACTAACCGCAAACTCTTCTACGATTATCCATCTGAAAGGGTACAGCTCGACATGACGCCAGAAAGCGACTTGCATTTCCAGATCCAAAACCGCCTTTGCAGAGTCCTTGAGACTGACGTCGAGGGCCTTGCTGCCACTATGACTTATCCTGAGATTTGCCGCCGGATGAAACGTGTTACATCGGTTGGCACGGTGAATATTAAGCAGCCTGGCGCCTGGGTGATGCAGGCCGATATTTCCTTCCGTGAGCTCCCCAAACGACTTGCATCTCTTGTCTGCGAGATCTCCTAGTCCGAGTCAACGCAGCATGGAGAGAACAAGGCTGTCAAATACATTGACGACACCGATGGGTAGATTGCGGTTGTCCTGCTTCTTGACCTGAGCTATCCCGATGCAAAACGTGCTAAGGTCAGCCTGCTGGTTGCGGACACTAGCCTGCAGGACCACCAATTCCACCGCTGGGTGCACCGGGGAAACCTCTTCTATGAGGAGGGCCTCGACGACCAGCCCACTGGCCAAGTGGGCTTCTATGTGTCGGATTTTCTCCGTGGAGGCAACCCGCTCCCCGCTGCCTTCTGCCGTCCAACGGCTGCTGAGCTAGGTGCCGGAGTGTCACGGTCCGTCCCTGTCCGCCCTTCCTTGAAATTCTTAGATAGCTAACTCCGAAGCGGTCTCTGCAGAGATCCTCAGATTACCGTTACATTCGAACAACTGCGAAGCATCTTCCTGCACGCTCGCGAAGTCCACACCATTGCGATGGAATATGAATCTACGTAGGCGGGAAGGATGATATGGTTGGGGTTGGATGGAGAGACGTTATACAGGGAGGATATGAAGTGATCAAGAAAATCACAATTGGCTGATTTTATGTTCTTCCACGGCAATCTGGCTTGTCGAATATACCCTTAGCAACCTCCCTCCTGGACCTGCCGTAGCACTTCATCCAGAGCAGTGACCCGGCGGGTTGATAGCCAGTCTGCTGTGCCCACATATGCTGTCCCTCGGAACAACCGTCTTCATGGGTGAGTCCGGCGGCGCCTAGGACGTTGCACACGAGGTTGGAAACGGGATTAGTAAACTATTAAAATTGAGCCTCAAAGCTACGTTTCCACCTTGCAGGGAAACATGCGGTGGCGTTCAGCAGGTTAGCAAGCCAGGAGTAAGGAGTCGAGAGCGGCTGAGACAATGGTGAGGTCGTCTGTTTGTGATTTGATCTTTCGAAGGCGATCTATCCTTCTGCCAAATTCGAGCGGCGAAGGTGGCACGGCAGCTCCTCGTCTAACTGTACGGTACCCCCCTCGGCCTGTGTACGCCAACTGTTGCACATTGTCCAGATAATCCACCGATGCTAAAAATGCTGCCAAATCAATATAGAGAAAATTGAATGGGATTATAATTCCTCTTGAAATCGTCGAGAGAATTTGAGCTTGGTAGTCGCCATTGGTAGGTTGTTGATAAGACGCGACTTTGTTGCGGGAGTTAAGCGGCCCAGGGAGCTTGCAGCTCGGCCTTGCCGCAAGACATCAACATTCAATGCAAGCCAGTGTCGTAGTTGAAACTTGACCAGGGGTTTGACAGATCTGGAGGCAAAGAGATGCCCGTTCTCGATATAGCCCTCGGACGAAACATTACTGCGCAGCGCCCTGCTTGTAGATGACTACCTGATGTACTTTTACATTTTCATTCCCTCTTTTTCTCTTCCAACGCTTTCTGCTAGATGAGTATAACCTCTCTTCGAGCAATCGACCACCAATATAACGCCTTGGAAACACTAGAATCATCGTTCACGCAACTTCGTTCATCATCCTACTGTATCCGTATCTCATTGCAGTCATAGCAGAGCCGTTACCAATTCCCCAGCTTCCCGCACTTTGTACCTTGGAGTCCAAAATCAGGGGCTGTACAAGAAGCATTGCAGCTGGAATGGATACACCAAGTTCCGCCCGCCTCGCAGCGTACCAAAAATACGCCAGGGACGCCGTGTATAATGAACTCCCGTATCCTTCAGGATTTTCCGAGAGATCTCTGAGTCGCCGGGGACCATTCGATGGCGTGGAAGGCGCATACAACGGCCTGGCTCTCCTGATCATAATCAGTATCGTTATCGGGCTCTTGTTTGCCTCGATCGCCGTTTTCGAATGCCAATTCGGCAAAACTCGAGGCAAGAAACCAGAACCGGAGGAAGAGATCACGATCCCCGAGGCCAAATACGCTCCGGAATTTGTGTGAGCAAATAGCCACTGGCCCTTCACGATTCACATATTTTCGTTGAGGAGAAGAAGTGGAATGCGGTTATTCGGCCACAAAGGCAAGTGATGTTGCTTCGACATACAGGCAATGCAGCAGATTCTATGCCATTTCTGGTTGCTCTGCTCTGCTCTGGCAAGGTCAGGCAACACGCAAGACCTCGTGTCGAGCGGCATCCTTGGTCCTCATTTCGCCAGACGAGTTGCTGAAAAAGCCCCCACGAGACGGCAGCGGCCGCCGTCAACTGCACAGAATTTCAGCCGGCTCCGAAATCCCGGGTAAGAATTTCAGTCAAATCACAGCCAGGAGCAAAGCCAAGATTCATCATGAATTGGGGATCAACCTCGGCCCGGTCGCCATAATCGATAGATGCGAGGTCATCCAAAAGAGCATCATAGTCCATTGTAGTCACTGCGAAGGTGGCTTGGTTGGCTAGGGAGTTCTGCTGCTGCTGCTGCTGTTGCTGCTGGATGGGGTCGAGAACCGGAGGTACAATGCCGGCCATGTCAGAGTGGGCGATGCTCTCGCCAGTATCATGGATTAGGCTCGTCGGTGGCGGAGTATTAAGTTGCTTCGAGCTTTCATACGGGGAGAGCATGTATGTCGGATGAATATTGCTGAACATGTTACCATCAGGTCCAGGCAGTGCCCGCTGAGGAGTGAGATCAGAATTATTAGAGTTGTTATAAAACGACGACGGCGTCGGCACTGAGAATGCATTGGGCCACTCTGACACGGGCTCAGCGGCGCGAGGCGCTTCAATGAATTGCCCAATTCGAGATTGCGGATTCTGTTGCACTGGAAATCTTTGCTGTGAGCGAGGATGCCCGGTAGTACTCCAAATAGCCATGAGCCTGCTGCGAAGAGCATTGAAATTCTCCTTCTCTGGCGAATTTCCCGCCATTGCAGGCTCTGCTGTGGTTGGTGAGAGACAGACTGTGAACAAAGGTGGCACGCCGCATGCGCCGAACTTCGCGGCATATTCTTCTACTGTTTCCGCTATCGCTAAATTGTGGTAATTCGATGTTTCATCGAGGGATTGGATGGCCCACAAGAAGACCACCCGTAGGATATAAGGCGATGGAACGGAGGCGGCTGTTTGACTCGGTGACAGAACAAAGGACCTAAAGGGAGAGCTCTCGAAACATTGTTGGAGCGCGGCTGCGGCAAAAGAGCCTGGGTTGGCCGGGGTTGAGATTCTACCACGTCTTCCAGGGTTTATATTTTGACTGATAATCTTGCACATCAAGTACAGTTGATTGAAAGTACTCAGACAATGGGCAGGATTTCGAGCTTGGGAAGAGGGCGTTGGCCCAGAAGAGCCAAAACCATCGCATGGCGTCCAGGGCTGCCATTCGTCAAGGCCATTATCTGGAACTGGCAGGACGTTCACGAGGTCTTCCATCCTCAACTGTGTCGGCTTCTCATATATCGCCGACACAATCGTGTCCACGATGAAGAAAGCAGCAATGACAGAGCGAAGCCGAAGCTGGTCATAATCCCGTGGAGCAGTGAGACTCATGAAGATTCTTATCGCCGTCCCGACGAGGATCCACGCAGAGCTGAGATTGTTTCTGCCAACGCTCACGAGGGCTAGAATAAGCAGTGCTCTGCAATGACTAATATGAAACGGTCCCTCCTCCGAAGGGATCAAATTCCTCGCAATGCGAAATATTTCGTCGGCTGAGAGTGTCTCCTCACCGTTAGACGCGGCTGTTTTCGGAGTGGAACTTGCAGCATCCTGAAAAGATGCCAATGCCAGCGCGCTCCATAGCTCTGCATACGCAGCAGCGGACGGATCTTCCGCCGAGAGAGCCCGGCTGGGGTCGGAGGAGTATCGATATGAAGCCTGAAATATATCTTGCTTCTCGAGGATCGGAAGCCAGCAGTGAGTGTAGGAGAAGTAGATATCCAAAAGGCGCCAGTGGTTTGCCGGGAGTTTGGCTAAGCAGGGAGACGGCTCGGGGGGGACGAGTGTCGTTCCCGGATACTGCTGAAAGCTCCTCGAGGATGTCGGGCGCCCAGGAAAGGAGTACTGAGTTGTGCTTCCCGGTGAGGTCGGAATCAGTCGAGGGATGTCTGATGCCCCTTGTAGGAGAGATGGCTGCGTATCATCTCTATCCGCTTCGGCCTCCGTTTCGCTAATATCTTCCGAGAAGACGGCCTCGTCATGTTGTTGAGAGCAGATATTCCCGCCCGAGAGGATCCGATCAATCTCCTTGTGTACTCGACTCTTTCGCCACTTTTTGTGAAAGCGATTGGTATCTTTCCCGGCGAGTAGAGACTTTGCCTCGCCGCCTTGCTTCGTCATGATACCGATCAGGGACTTTTCGCTCTCCGGCACTGTGTCAAAAACCCAGGCAAGGGCCACCTCTAATGTGCGGATATAGCCTGTCTGGACGCCACGTTTCTTGGGGCTCGTCTCGTAGGTGCATGGTCGATTCTGGGACACGCATTGATGGCAGTTCCTCTCTCCCGAACACTTTTCCCGAGCAGCTCTGCATTGGTCGCAAGCTCGTGAAACTCTCTGTCGTTTCGAAGCCATGTGAGGGCTTTCCGACCGCTGCTGGTCATCGCCTTCGGCGCTGGCATCATCACTCCCAGATCGTTTCTTTGGAGGCATGGCGCCGGTTGCTATGGTGCGGAATTGCAAGCCCCAACGGTCTCTGCTGAAGCTATCGCCCGGGGCTCTATCTTGTCTTCCCTGGCCATGCTGCTGTGCAATGGGGTATTTCGAAGATAGACTTGCGGAGAGAAAGTGCGTTCAAACAATCTCGTCGCTGGTAGCCGGTAAGGTTTGCCGTACAACAGCTCTACGCCACCGATAGAAGAAGAGGTCTAGTCCACCCTCCCTCGTTGGCACCATTCCCCGCATCAACGCTACAGAATGCGGAGATCCGATTTTCTGGAGACTAGAGGGAGATGAGGTGGCAACCCACTGGATAAAGATTTATCCAATACCAAATCTCAGTAAGCCTGCGTGGCCTGGTGCCATCAACCCTGTCACCGGGGGGCCTGGCAGGCTTTGTTCCCCAATTCTGGTCCCTCCCTCCCCCGCAAAACCTGCAGACCTAGTCCCTCGGCCAGATTTTCTACACACCCTGCTCTACCTCAGCTCTTCATGCCACGTTAATCCAAGCTGATACTGCAAGAACTATCTATTATCACGACTTGCAATGTCAAGGCCTCAGTCGAACACGCCTCTTGTTCGTGTATGACCGACAGCGTAGCATGGCTCTGGCCTCAACAGCCCCCGGCGGGGGGTTAAAGCGGTCCTTCGGCGACATGACTTCAAGTTCAGTGAATGGCCCGCTTCCAGATAGCGAGTACTTGCAATCTCCTTTCAAAGGTACTGCTACGGTTTTGGCATGATTTACAGATCGAATCCTCGCTGACGATGGTGTTTTACTCATTAGCCTTGCGCTCCGCCGGGAATTCCCCCCGACGACAAGTCTTAAACTCCCAGTTCCCTACCTTGACTTTCGACTCTGAGGCTTCGATAGTCCTCACGGGAATCCGCGGGGCTGGCAAGTCGACACTGGCAATCATTGCCTCAGTAGCCCTCAAACGGAAAGTTGTCGACGCGGAAAAGGCGTTCTTCGAGACTACGGGATCCTCAAGCTCCGGGTACAAGAGGGCGCATGGCGCCGAGCAATACGCCCACCGACAAGCAAGGGTCCTACACGATCTGCTGCGCAGCCACCGTAAAGGGGCTATTATCGTTTGTTCGTGGATGGAGAGGAGTGTGCAGGCTTTACTGCGAGAACATGGCGAGAGCCATCCTATTATTTACGTTACGCGCGACGCCGGAGCGATCCAAAGCCACCTGGGAGTGATTGACGATTCCAAACTGGGAGATCTCCTCGACGCAACCGCTTCCGTCTTCAGGACGTGCACTCATTTCGAGTTTTTCAATGTCTCCGAGGATCCACCAAAATTGAGCCCCGACCGGCCAAGCAGATCTCGTTCGGCGTCGGTAGGACAGGAGCAGAGGTTCTCGGCACCCTATCTCACGTTAAAACGGACGGAACGACATTTTCTCAAATTTCTCTCCATAATATTGCCAAAGGGTGCAATTCCTTTTATTGAATCGGCTTTTCCTCTAGCTCTCCTTCCAACGGAACATCGCCGATTTACATACGCTGTGTCGATACGGCTATCGGACCTGGTCGAACGGAATCTCGATATTCAGGATCTTGAAACTGGCGCAGACGCGATCGAGTTGGTTATCGATGATCTAGTTACACCCGCCAATGGTTCCCGGAATTTTGACACCATCACTCCGTCCCGAGCCACTGAAATCAGCGGGATATTGGGAAGGATTCGTCGGGACACCGTGATACCCATCATCTACCACGTCGTCTTCCCAGAGAAAGCTTCCATGGACGAGACTTGGCGATTGCTATATTATTCTTACGTCAACCACGGGTTGAGACTCGCCCCCGACTATATTTCTGTTGACCTTAGACTTGACACCGCGCTTCTTGCGCAGATCGTCGCAACAAAAGGACCTTCTAAACTTATTGGAAATTTCCAGTGGATAAATTCTGGCGCGCCTCCGTGGACAGACTCGATCTGGAGGTCACAGTACAAAATCGCTCAGGCAGCAGGCTGCGATATAGTACGATTAACGCGGCCTGCTTCCGAGATCGCAGACAATTTCGACATCAGACAGATCCATGCGGCGGTCGACTCGATTGGAGTTCCAAAAGTCCCCCTGATTGCATACAACACTGGATCCCTGGGCAGAAATTCAGCCTGCTTTAACCAGATACTAACCTCGGTCCTGCCCGAAGGGCTGGCAGAGGCAGTATCCAAGAGAGATTCAACCGAGATCACTGCGTCAGTCACAGCCCTCCAAGCAACGCAAGCTCTCTGCGCCTCTTTCATATACGACCCGATGAAACTTTACGTCTTCGGTGCTCATGTGGGGTACAGTCTTTCCCCAAGCATGCACAACGCTGCGCTGCGAGCGCTAGGAGTTCCGCATCATTATCAGTCACACTCCACAACCTCGATCGCTAGCCTCCGGGGTCTCATTACAGATCCTTACTTTGCGGGAGCGTCTATCGGTCTCCCTTTCAAGGTTGAGGTCATCAGCCTCACGCATTCACTGAGCAAACACGCTCGGGCGATCGGTGCTGTCAACACGCTGATTCCTATCCGGCACCTAAACGAAGACGGCAGCATCCCTGATTCAGTCGTTCTTTTCAACGATAGGAACCGAGCCGGCCCGGTCAAAGCCCTGTACGGAGAAAACACGGACTGGGTCGGAATCCGCGCCTGCATCCGTCGGGGTCTCTCTCCCGCCAATGCGGTGAGACCCAGCAGCTGCGGGCTTGTAGTCGGAGCCGGTGGAATGGCCCGAGCTGCAGTATACGCTATGCTCCAGCTCGGCGTCAAGAACATTGTCGTGTTCAACCGCACGGTAGCCAACGCAGAGAAACTCGTCGCCCACTTTGTTCGGATGTTGGACAGACACGACCTCCCGCTCTTGAGCACGGGACCAAGTGAAGCCACTCAATTTTACGTTATCAAGTCTCGCGACGAGCCTTGGCCCTCGGGCTTCCGGCTCCCGACAATGATTGCCTCTTGCATCCCGACGCACAGCATTGGAAGTGTGCCAGCCCCGGATTTCACTCTCCCTCCTGGGTGGCTGGACAGTCCCACGGGGGGCGTCCTGGTTGAGCTGGCTTACAAGTCCCTCAACACACCGCTCCTCGAGCAGAGCAGGGGTGAGGCACACAGGGGATGGGTGACGATGGACGGATTAGATCTCCTACCGGAACAAGGTTTTGCCCAGTTCGAGTTGTTCACGGGCCGGCGGGCGCCGAGAAGGCTTATGCGGCGTGAGGTGTTCAAGTCTTATCCGGACGAGCAGGGACACTCCAATCAAGCTCAGCTGGAGCCTCGACTCAACAAGATTGCAGAGCAGGAGCCGTAGTATCTCAGAAAGAATTTAGCGCGTAAACGATCGATAGCTTCTGGAAATGATATCCTCTTTGCTTTCTGACACCTGCCATGCATGCAAGAAGCATGTCTCCGTGCCGTGAAACCCGATTTATCTGCCGTTCTCAGAAGTGACCCTCGTCATCTGTGATGAGACCTCGCTTACGAATGGGGGAGGGCTGCGAACCATGCAGTGTGACGGAATACTGCGTGTAAATTTTCATCTCACGGCTAAGCGTTCTTCCTGACTCGAGACGAGGCTTGCCAACTAAGACGTGGTCGGTCACCTGCAGCCAGGGATTGCAATGCGGGGAACGGAGGTGAAGCCAGCGTCCCAGTGGGCCGGAGATGCTCCCCAGACTAGTGGATCTATAGCGGGGTCTGGGCTGGGTCTAGCTAAAGGGGTCCCCATGGAGAAATCATTACGCCTTCAATTATCCAAAACTCAACACCATCCCGTATATCATGGCGAGCTCTTCTCGCTTCTTCCGCCTCGGGAAACTGCTCATCGGAGCATCTGGATCCAATATTCCCTGACACAATGGCTCTCCTCACGCTTAATGAAGATCGCCCTACGCCCAAGGCCGTCTACAACTGGCGCGTCTACGCCTGCGCAGCGATCGCCTCCTTCGCGTCGTGCATGATCGGCTATGATTCCGCCTTTATCGGTCCGTACTTGCTTATGTTTTATAAAAAGAAAAAATAGACGACTGACCTCCAATTGTAGGAACTACGTTGGCCTTGCCATCTTTCACAGAGGAGTTCAAGTTCTCCACTTACAGCGCGGACGAGCTCGCACTGCTCCAGGCCAACATAGTGTCGCTCTACCAGGCTGGCGCCTTCTTTGGCAGCTTGTTCGCCTATGGCACTAGCTACTTCTTGGGGCGTCGCAAGTCTCTCCTCCTATTCATCACCGTCTTTATCCTTGGTGCGGGCATCATGCTGGCTGCCAACGGTGAACGCGGCCTTGGCCCCATCCTCGCCGGCCGAGTACTCGCGGGCCTTGGTGTCGGAGGCGCGAGCAATATGGTTCCGATCTACATTTCCGAACTTGCGCCCCCTGCGGTGCGTGGTCGACTGGTCGGCATCTACGAGCTGGGATGGCAGATCGGCGGGCTTGTCGGATTCTGGATTAATTATGGTGTCAACACCACGCTCGCCCCCAGCCACACTCAGTGGCTCATCCCCTTTGCCGTCCAGCTTATACCTGCTGGTTTACTTCTCATTGGCGGTCTCTGGATTCCCGAGTCTCCCCGCTGGCTCTTCTCCAAGGGCAAACACGACCAAGGCATGAAAGTGCTTTGCTGGATGCGCAAACTTGAACCAACCGACATGTACATCATTGAAGAAGTCCAGTTTATTGAAGAAGATCTCGAACGATACCGCCGAGAGGTCGGCGCGGGCTTCTGGAAACCCTTCCAGGCCTTGAAGCAGCCCAAGATACAGTGGCGATTCTTCCTCGGCAGCATGCTCTTCCTCTGGCAGAATGGCTCCGGCATTAACAGCATTAACTACTATTCTCC
>FTLB01023415.1_pt1 | contig 20585 bp, 18 predicted proteins | sample 1658291 | NCBI WGS metagenome assembly FTLB01 (sample SAMEA3914812, study PRJEB12502) | metagenome | biome: forest; material: soil | place: Canada | collected 2011-07-07 | depth 0.1 m
ATGTAAGCCAATTTATCAATTTTTTAGATGATATGAGGGGAATAGAAGCCAAAAGTTGACAGATTGGGTGTTGATTTTGCTGTGGTATATGCCAACTGGCATGGGCTCAGTTGAAGTTTACCTGTTTTACGGATTTAAATTTACTGATTTGCGAACAAATGAAGGTGAGTTTGTGCTATGTATAAAGATGTAATAGTAACAGTAATATTACATGACATCCCGCACGTGCGGGATTTTGCGCTTGTTGTCGCTTGTTAATTTTGTTGTTATCGCTTGTTATTTTGCTTGATAATTTTTTCGCCATGTATTATTTATTCGGTTTTTTAATGTTTTTACTAGTACAATTGGCACAGTTTATTGGTGATAATACCAACCAAGGGGAAGGGTTTTTCGTCAGGTGATAACACCTGACGACACAAGGAAAAAAGGTAGCACAAAGGGGCAGGTATTATTTAAAAAATTATAGAGTGCGTATGGCGCTGTGGTTATTACTATTAGAATTAGTTGTTGGTTTAAAATTTTGGCGCGAATTAAAAACATATCTTACAATATAACTTTTTCAGGAAAAATATAATTGTTTCAAGAAAGCACATAAAGCCGTTTACTTTCTTGCCCTTTGGCATATATATACGTATATTGTTTATAGGCCTTCCCTTATGAATAAAGTATTACTTTCTGTTTGTTTTTTCTTTTTAGTAATAGCTTCTACTGCCCAAAGAGTAGATACTCGTATGCCTTCAGTAAACGGCCATGTAAATGCTATACAAAGGTCGGGAGATACCATTTATATTGGGGGATTTTTTGACACGGTAGGAGGATTGCCCAGAAATAATATAGCGGCTATAAATGCATTTACCGGACAGCTGTTCGACTGGGCTCCTAATCCGGACTCTACAGTAATAGATATTTCAGTTGCTTATGGAAAAGTAATAGTAGTGGGGAATTTTGATACTATTGCAAGACAGGCGAGATATCTTATTGCCCAATTTGATGCTAGTACTGGAAGCCTAGTATCTTTTAATCCATTTTCTGCTACAAATGCACCCCATGAAACCTCATTATATAGTGTACATATATATAATAATACGGTTTTTACGGGTGGAACGGAATCATTATATTCAATTGATGCTGCTACAGGCAGTTTTTTATGGGGGCAAAATGAATTTCGTAATGTACAGTCTATAGTTGCTTCTGGTGATACGCTTTTCTTTGGAGGTTCTGATTTGGCAGCAGTAGATATAGCAACAGGAACTACTATTTACTGGAGCGCTAATATTGATGCGCCTGTAACATCTGTAGCCATAGCAGATGGCAAAGTTTTTGCAGCGGGTTTATTTCATACCGTAAATGGTTTGGGCAGAGAAGCAATTGTGCAATTAGATATGGCAGGAAATGTGACTTCCTGGATTGCTCCAACAAATGGACAAGGATTATCTGTAGCAGTGCAGGGAAATTATGTTTATGTAGCAGGGCTATTTTCTTTTATTGGCAATGATGTTCTTGAAGATAATTACAGGCTGGGTAAACTTGATATTAACACAGCAAATTCAGTTGCCTATTGGGATGTTGATATTGTGGGAAGTTATGTAAATGGCAATGGCGGAATAAACGATGTATGTGTTTACGATACTGTTGTTTACGTAGCAGGAGATTTTTACTCTATAAAAAATGTATCTAAATCCTATTTTGCAGCCTTGAATCCTGATTGTACCAACCCCCGTTTAGTAGTAGAAGGAGGAAAAGCCTGCACCGGTTACGATGGAACTATTACCATATACAGTTCCGACTTGGGGGTTAGTTACCAGGCTTATCAAAATGGACGGCCTGTAGGCGCTCCTGTAACGGGTACAGGCAGTAACATTAACCTTACCATACCTGCCGCTAATCTTGATTCATCGTATAATACGTTCTCCATTCATATTAGTACGCCTCAATGCACAGGCTTTCTTAATAGTACTGCTACTATTACAGTAAGCCCCGGCAGTTTGCCTTCTACCTCAGGAATATATATTGATTACCCTCAAATAGCTTGCCCAAGTCAGTATATTGTACCTCAAGGTTACGCCCTACAATCGCAAGCCGCAAATCCTTCTCAACTAATTCTTTATTTATACGACCCTCAGGAAGGGGTAACTTACAGTCCGGCGTTAAATAATACTGTTATTTATGGGTATGTCTATGATTCGGTTCCAGGATATTATTCATTTATTACGTTTCAATCTACAGCGCTATCTGCTGGAAATAATTTAATAAAAATTCAGGCTACTAATACTTGTGGTTCGGTTTACCTGGATACTATATTAACCATAACCTACCTTACGCCAACTTATGTTAATACTTCTATACCTCCCGTAACTGTTTGTGAAGACGCGGGATTTGAGCTTACAATACCCAACACAATAAAGAATTCTGGATTGTCTTATTATAATAATGGAACTACATCTTATGAATTCGAGTTGCCAAAAAATGCTACTGGCAACGCAATAAGTATACCTGTTTATAGTAGCCTTTCTTTAGGAACTAATTATATCACCGTTACTGTAAGTAATCTTGTCGGAGGAGGAATTGTAGGTTGTAATGTACCCATACCTGACCAAGCCGTTGTTACTCTGCTGCCTGCCCCATCAGTCTCTGTTACACTACAAGGTAAGGATACACTGTGTTATAATTCGTCTACAATTCTTCAGGCCGTTAGCAGTAGCAATTATACTTATCAGTGGTATAACGAATTCGACACAATAAAAGGGGCTACTTCTGCCAATTATAAAGTTATTAATAACGTGAATAATAATAATGGTGGTTCCTTTACTTCTTTTTATTCAGTAACAGTAACAGACTCCAATGGATGCACTTCTCCTTTATATTCAAATTCATCTGGTACTGGAATTTATTTTGATACTGAATTTGATTCTACAATTTTATATAAAACCACTTCCTTTTGCTACGGAGATTCTGTGGAATTAGCTTCATATGATTATTTTTATCAAATTCAATGGTTTCTTAATGATACAGCTATTCCTAATGCCACTAACTATTCTTTTTATCCTAAACAAAGTGGGTCTTATTCAGCCCTGTTAAAGGGGCAGTATGGTTGTATATCTCAATCTCAAGCACTACAAATTACAGAAAACCCCTTGCCTGTTACTTTAACTTCGTCCGTTGAATCAGGCTTTGTTGATAATCCCATCGTATTACAATCACCTTTCCCCACCGGACAGGTTTTTAGCTGGTCGCCAGCACTGGGCTTAAATGATTCTACGTTGGCTTCTCCATCTTTTACTCCCCTTCAAAGCGGAACGTATTCTTTTGTAGTAAAGGCCACAGATAACAATGGATGCTCCAATACAGATACAGTAAAGGTAGATGTAACAGGAATAACGGCTAATGTAAAAGGAACTATTAATAATCCTGTAAAGGTATATCCTAACCCTTACTCCGGTTTTACTAATATTAGCTACCAGCTAAATGAACAAGCTGCTGTAACGGCTGATGTATTTAATATAATAGGAGAACGCCTAAGCCAATTTGTAAATGAAACCCAGGAACCTGGCGCCTACCATTATCAGTTCTCTGGCGCAGCAAGCGGTATGTACATTGTTAAAATTACTATTAACAATAAAGAATACTACCAGAAGGTAATTCAGCAGTAGCATGATTATTTCCGCCCCAGCAGAGTCTCCTGCAAGGGGCTCTTGTTTACAAATTCATTAATATCAAAGCCCGGTTGAAAGTTTGATTATTAAATTACAAAATCTAATTTCGTCTATAGATATAGTATGGATTATATACATTAAACTAAAAATTGACATTAAATTCAGAATACTATGGATCAAAAGATTATTAACCTATTTGATGAATATACACATGCTCCACTCAGCAGACAGGAGTTCCTAAAGCGTTTGGCGCGGCTGGCTGGCAGCGCTAGCGCGGCGCTGGCTTTGCTTCCACTGCTGGAGAGCAACTATGCCAAAGCAGAAGTGGTTCCCCCCAACGACCCGGATTTGAAAATAGAGGAGATTACCTACGAAGGCGATGGTACGCGCGTAAAAGGATATTTGGCGAAGCCTAAGAGCAAAGGTAAAAAAGGAGCAGTAATCGTTATTCACGAAAACCGGGGGCTAACGCCGCATATTAAAGACATTACGCGGCGCGTTGCCAAAGCGGGTTATATCGCATTGGGGGTAGATGCATTATCTGGTTCGGGCGGTACTCCCGCCAATGAGGACGAGGCCCGTAAACTTATTGGCGAACTAGATCCAAAGAAAAATTTTAACAACTATTTGAAAGGTCTGGCTTTTCTGAGGGATTATAAAGAAAGTAATAAAAAAACAGGAGCCATAGGGTTTTGCTGGGGAGGCGGATTGGTAAATCAGTTGGCAGTAAACGACCCTTTGCTAAATGTGGGCGTTTCCTTTTATGGCCGCCAGCCAGACGCCGCCGATGTTGCAAAAATTAAGGCGCATATCCAGCTGCACTACGGAGGACTGGATGAACGCATCAATGGCGGAATACCGGCTTACGAGGAAGCCCTAAAAGCGAATAACATAAACTATGAATTATACGTTTACGAGGGAGCGCAACATGCCTTTAATAACGATACCGCCCCTACCCGCTACAACGAAGCCGCCGCCAAACTTGCCTGGGAACGGACGTTGACTATATTTAAAGAAAGGTTGGGGTAGTTTTCTGTGGTGGCGGCAACAAGGTTGAAATAGAATTAATAAGACAAGTTAATAATAGTTACTGGTATGACAGATAAATTGAATACACACTCTCCAAGCGTATTTGCACAAACATTCTTTCACGGTACAAAAGCCGACCTGCAACTAGGCGACTTTATTAAAATTGGAATTAACTCGAACTTCGGGCAAAACAAAAAGGCAAAATACATTTATTTAACGGCTACCCTGGACGCCGCTATTTGGGGAGCAGAACTGGCGCTAGGCGAAGCCAGGCAAAGAATATATTTGGTAGAGCCAACAGGATTACTAGAAGATGACCCTAATTTAACCGACAAAAAATTTAAAGGCAATCCAACGCTATCTTACCGCTCAAAACATCCTTTTAAAGTGGTTGGCGAAGTTATTAGTTGGCAAGGGCACTCGCCAGAAAAAGTAAAAGCAATGAAAGACGGGATAGCTAAATCTAAAGAGCTAGGTATTGAAGCCATAGAAGATTGATAAATTGTTTCTTACAGACGAGGACGCCTGCAAGGTTGAATGTCTTATTCGACTACTATATTATTCTTTTTACCCCATTCTGCTAATAGCTGCATCACATCGTTGAGCGACATCCCCTTTTCAGTGAGTGTATACTCCACCTTTGGCGGTACTTCGGCATATACTTTCCGATTGATGATACCGTCAGCCTCCAGTTCTTTCAAATTCCTGGATAATACCTTTAGCGCTATACCTTGAATTGTTTTATGAAGCTCACCAAACCGCTTGGGGCCTGATAACAGCATCCAGATAATAACAGGTTTCCACTTACCGCTTATGATACTGATTGATCCTATTACTGAGCAATCACAAGCCAGCGCTACTTTTTTTTCAATTATTTTTTCTGATAACATGTTGATAATAAGCATTAGTGTCTTATATGTCAATACTTGACATATCTGCCATTACTTGACGTAAGTAAAGTTATGGATTAATTTTATTAAAAAAATGAAAATTTTAATTATACCTGCCTCAGGTACCAGCAATAGAAACAAGTAAAATAAAGATTATGAAAATACTCATTTTAGGGGCCACTGGTAGAACAGGTCGCCTTATCGTTGAAGAGGCGCTAAAACAAGGCTATGATTTAACTATTTTGGTGCGAGATAAAAACAAAATACCCTTTAGTTCAAAATCAATTAAAGTATATCAGGGAACACCTGCCCGGCGAACAGATTTAGCGGCTGCAATGCAAGGATGCGATCTAATAATAAGCGCTTTGAGTATCGCCAGAGCATCAGACGCTCCCTGGTCTAAATTAATAACACCTGAAAATTTCATATCTGAAAGCATGAAAAATGTGATTGCCGAAGCGGGTCAACAAAACCTAAAACGGTTAATTACAATCTCTGCGTGGGGTGTTGGGGAAACCAAAAAGGAAATTCCGTTTTGGCTCAAATGGTTAATTAACTATACCAACCTCCGCCCTGTCTATGCGGAACACGAATCACAGGAAAAACTATTAGCAAATTCAAACTTAAACTGGACGGCTGTACGACCTGTTGCCTTAAATGACTCCAAAAAGATAAAAACTTTAAAAGTGAGTTTTAATAACTACCCTAAACCAAGTTTATACATCAGCAGGCAAAGTGTAGCTAAATTTATGGTTGATATAATAAAATCCGATAAGTACACTATGAAAAGCCCCACTATTTCTGAAAATTAATAGGGCTGGGAGATCCAAGGCCGCTACTGTTGGCGCTTGCCATTGGTCGGTTTGCTGCCATAGTCATTAACTTAAGGATAAGAATTTGAGCAAAAGTAGTAATCCACCAGGGCTTTCAAAAGTTTTCATTATCCATGTTTCTATTTTAGATCAAGTTAGTTTTTAATCATTAAATCTTTAGCAATGCAAACACTATATCAAATCGCACTAATCACCCATATTGTGGGGATAACTCTTATGGCAGGCGCTACCCTGGTGGAATATTTACTTACGAAACATTTATATAAGCTGCACGTGAGCGACAGATCAAGAGCAATTACAACCAATGAAGACGGATTTAACTTACACTCGCTAATTACCATTGGAATTATTCTCTTGATTCTTTCAGGAGGGACAATGTTCCTAATTACTCAAGGGTTCTTTGGCAAACAAATCTGGTTTCAAATAAAAATTGGCTTAATCATCATTATAGCCATCAATGGATCGGTGTTCGGAAAAAGACAAGATTTGAAATTCAAAAGCTTGTTATCGGAAAAATTGAATTTTCATCAGGATTACTCACTAGGCCAAGAAAACCGGAAAGAGGATCTTATGAAGGTGAAAAACAACCTCGATTTTTTTTATATTTCTCAACTCTGCATGTTCCTTATCATTTTTACGCTTAGCGTTTTCAAATTTAACTAGACCGCAGCTATGTTCTCACTTGTTTCTTGCAGGTGGGGATGCCAACAAGGTTGAGGGTAAAAAAACTTGTTGGGGAGACAAAAAGGATGAAAAATTAAATCAATACTTTATGCTATCTTTTTCTGTAAATACTATTAGCAAAAACTAAAGAACAAAATTTTCACTTTCTTTAAACTATAACCTTTAACTCAAAAAATGCCACATGGCGCAGCCACATTCAAAAAACAGAAAAACCTTACATTGGCAAAAAAAATTAACAAGCAATAACAACAAAATTAACAAGCGAAATAACAAGCGCCAATTTTGTGCCATGTACTATTTACCCCTCAACTAGTAGTTTTATAGGTAGCACAAACTTCTTTGTTAGACAAGTTTTGCTAGTATATTTATTCATTGCATAAGGGATTTGCAGCATTGTGACAGTTGGCAGGGTACTAAAAAACCCTCAGCTTTTTCAACCAAGGGCTTTTTAACAGGGCACTCGTAGAGAGTCGAGACCCAAAGTCGCTGTTATTTTAAATCTCTGGCTTTTATAGTTACTACTTTGCCATCTCTGTAGATAGATATCTCCTCGTCCTTAGCTTGCCGCTCGGCAATCACCTTGGCTACAGCTTTACTGGCTCCCTCCATAATTTTATCGCGAAGCCGAATAATTTCATTTTCATTTTTCATTGGAGTATAATTTTATAGTTTCCCAAGTCTCATTATTATAAATTATTTTATCAGCCTCATCGTTTCCCACTGCAATTATAATTGGTTTGCTTTCAGAGTTATCGAGTATGTACCAATAATTACATATAGGCATAAATAGGTTAAACAGGTTTTGCATTCCTCTTTTGTACCTTCGTTGCACTACCTCGTCCGGTATATAGTGTCCTCCCCGTTGCACCCGTTCTTTAATTCGTAGTAGTGCAAGGTCAGGAGATTTTAGCCAGAAATAAATCAGAACAATAGCATAACCCTGTTCTTTACATCTTTTAATAGTCTGCACATAGCTTTTGGTAGTAAGGGTAGTTTCCAGGGCAAAGTCTACTCCGGTAGTTATCAAATAGTCAATTCGTTCCAGCATCAGTCTGCCAGCCTCAAAAGCAACCTTCTCGGGCTGAAATGGAGAAAGCCCTGCCGCTATGCCGTCTGCATTTACAAACTCTTTACAATTTAATAGTTCTGGCAGCATAGTAAAAGAAGCTGTAGTTTTTCCTGCTCCGTTACAACCCGATATAATGTATAAAGTTGGCATTTCCCTTTCCCTAAGGTACTAATTTCTTAGAAGAAACAGATAAGGCAATAAAAAAGCCCTTAGTTTATTCAACCAAGGGCTTTTTAATAGTGCACTCGTAGGGAGTCGAACCCCAAACCTCCTGATCCGTAGTCAGGTGCTCTATCCAATTGAGCTACGAGTGCCTTAACTTCTAAATGAAGTGCGCAAAATTAATACTTTTTTCTTAAAAATGAAGGTTTTTAATGCAGTAATGCCCGATTAGCCAAAAAGTCCCTGTACCACTCGCCAGAGGCCTTTACAATGCGCTTTTGGCTGTTAAAGTCCACATAAACAAGGCCAAAGCGCGGGTGAAAACCCTCCGACCACTCCAAATTGTCCAGAAATGACCATATAAAATAGCCATTTACTTTGGCTCCTTCGTTTTTGGCAAGGTACAGCTGGTACACGCAGTCTTGTATAAAACTGCGCCTATCTAAGTCGTTAATGCGGCCGTTTTGCAGCAACACATCCTCAAAAGCGGCCCCATTCTCGGTAATGTATATCTTTTTTACTCCTTGGTAGGCGCTGTATTTTTTTATAACGTGGTACAGCGACTGTGGGTAAATTTCCCAGTTCATTTTGGTTACAGGGGCCTTGCGGCTCTTGGCGCTAACTATAGAGGCATGCAGGTAAGGGGTAAAGAAGGAGTGTTTTATTACCTCCCTGGTGTAGTTTTGTATGCCGGTAAAGTCAAAATCGAAAGCCATTAGCTTTTCATCGCCGGGCTTAATAAACTTTTCTATGCGTTGCAGTATTTTCAGTTCCTTAAAAGGGTAGCCCAGCCCCAGGGCAGGTTCTATAAATAGGCGGTTCAGCAGGGCGTCTACCTTTCCGGCGGCTATTATGTCTTTTTCTGTATTCCTATAAGGCTCCACATGCGAGCAGGAGAAGGTGCTGCCTACTTCTGCACGGGGGCAAAGCTCTTTTAGTATTCTTCCCCCTTGCGCCTGGCACAACACGGCATGGTGCAGAGCGGGCAAGAAGTTGCGCAATCCTCTTTTGCCGGGCGCGTGTATGCCCATGTAGTAGCCAGCCCCGGTAAATACTAGCGGCTCGTTCAGTACCATCCAGTGTTTTACGCGGTCGCCAAACTGGCGGGCGCAACGTTCGGCATATTCTTCAAAGCGGCCCACTACATCGCGGTTTGCCCAACCGCCTTTTTCTTCCAGGTAGTGGGGCAGGTCCCAATGGTACAGGGTTACCCAGGGTTCTATGCCCAGCTCCAGGCAATGGTCTATTATGCGGTTGTAGTAGTCTGCCCCTTTGCTGTTGTAAGAACCTGCCGCCGGAAAAATGCGCGGCCATGCCAGCGAAAAACGGAAATTGGGTACGTTTAATGATTTTAGCAATTGTAGGTCGCTGCGGTAGTTGTTGTAAAAGTCGCAGGCTACGTTGCCGTTATGGCCCTTGTAGCCCTTGCGGTTGGTAAATACGTCCCAGATGGAAAGGCTTTTATCGTCTGCATCGTAGGCGCCCTCTATCTGGTAGGCCGATACTGAAACTCCCCATTTGAAATCGTTGCCAAAAGCGTTTCTGTTTATTGCTTTTTCCCCCGTGTTATGCTCCATCCTTCTTATTAATCAACTATTATAACTGAGGCGGCAATTTATGTTTATTTGCCAAATGATCTGCAATAATTTTATCTACTATTTCCTCGGTAACGTCCAGGTAGTCTACCTCTACTACCTTGCCATCCAGCAGCCAGCTTTCCAGTTTATCGTAGTGCTTTTTCTTCAGGCTCTTCATTACCGCTACACCTAATGATTTTAGAGCAGCGGCGTTGCAGTGCTGCTCGTACTGGCTTTTCATGGGTATTACCATCAGTTTCTTTTTAAGGAACAAGGCTTCTGCGGCGGTGGCGAAGCCAGCGGCGCAAAGCACGCCAGTAGAGGAGGCCATGCTTTCCAGAAACGCCCTACCCGTAATAGGGTATACTTTTACGTTGCCTTCGTCTTTTATTTTTTTGTTGTGTTTAGAAAATACCTGCCACTGTATGTCTTTAAAACGGGAGAGGTGTTTAATCATGCGCTCGTCGTCGTAGGCGGGCAGGTACACCGTGTAGTGTCCTTTGTTCGTTACTTCCAATTCCCGCACTTCTTTGCGGATAATGGGGGTATAGATGTTCTTATCGAAACGCGCAAAGTGAAAGCCGTATTGGGCGGTAGAGGGGGCATAGTATTTTAGCACCAGCTCGCCTATCATGTCCCTGTGCTTTGGCTTTGGCACATGGGGGTTTAGGGTTACGCACTGGTTGCTTAGGGCTATGCAGGGCAGGTCTTTGCGGTAGGCCGCCCAGGCAGAGATGGGTTCAAAATCGTTTATGATAAGATCGTACTCTTCTATGGGCAGTGCCCGTATTTCTTTTACTACTTTGCGACTGTTTAGCTTGGCGTAGGTTCTAAAAAAATCTACCCCGCCGCTTTTGCCAAATATAAAGCTTAGCCCATTAAGCCGGTACTTTACAGGAAAGGGTAGGGAGAGGTCTACCTGTATGCCGCTTAGTAATATATCTACTTCACCTCTTTTCATAAAGGCGGGTATTATTTCCATAGCCCGGCTCAGGTGTCCGTTGCCTGTGCCCTGTATGGCGTATAGTATTTTCATTTGCAAATAAGGCTCCTTAGCAGAAACAGTTTAGAGGTATAGCCTATTTTGTAAAGTTTGCAGGCTTTAGATGTTTTGTAGAGCAGGTAGTTTTCCAATAGTTTTAGGTACAAGGTTCTCATAGCTTTAGCGGTTTTTTTTAAGTGCGTTAATAATAGTTAAATCGTGAATAGGCGGTTCTTCCAGCTCGTCGTCATCGGTTTCTTCGTCTACTACCAGTTTGTCTTCGTAGTATACAATCTCCCAGCGCCCTTCGTAATCTTCTACCAGCGCGGTTAGCGATTCTACCCAGTCGCCGGAGTTCATGTATTCCAGGTTTCCTATTTTCTTCATGGCGGGCTGGTGTATGTGCCCGCAGATGATGCCGTCGCATTTTTTTATTTCGGCCAGCCCCGATAACTGGTTCTCGAAATCGGAAATGTACGATACCGCTTTCTTTACTTTTGCCTTTACCGCCTGCGATAGCGAGTAGTAGGGTAACCCGCGCTTTAGCCTGTAATTATTGTAGCGCTGGTTTAGCCATAGTAAAAAGGTGTAGCCTATGTCTCCCAGCTTGGCTATCCACTTCAGGTTGGTAGTAACCGTATCGAACACGTCGCCATGCACTACGTAGTATTTTTTGTCGTTGCTCTGTAGCGTATAGTCCAGTTGTATGGAAATATTGCCCAGGCGGAAGGGGATAAGGTGGTCCAGAAAATCGTCGTGGTTGCCGCGGAGGTATATTACTTCCGTGTTGTGGGCCTCTATCATTTGGATGATTCTTTTAAAAAAACGGGTATGGGCTTTTTTCCATTTGCCGTTTTTCTTTAACTGCCATCCGTCAATAATATCGCCGTTCAGTATTAGCCTGTCGCAGGTGTTCGTTTTTAAAAACTTAACCAGCTCTTTTGCCTTAGATCCGGCTGTGCCCAGGTGAACGTCCGATATTACAATGGTTCTGTAATGCTTCTTCATTGTAGTTTTTATAAAGAAACAAAAGATGTATGAAGTGTAGATTAAGCCAATGTTATGTAATTGTTAAATATTAACCAATGGCTTATTTATTAGTTACTAATGAAATAAATAGTACTATTATTTCTTAACAAAATGTTAATGATACAAATTGAGGGATTTGATCGTTATCAACTAACTTAGGTATATAAAAGAGTAAATTATTTTCAGCTATGGACACAACAGTAAAATTAGATTTGTATAAGCTATATACTATAGGAGAGGCTTCGGGATTTTTAAAACTGAGCGTTTCTACTATTAAATATTATATAGATAAAAAAGAAATAAAAGCCTTAATAACCGAGCAGGGACTAAAGATAAGAGGCACCGAAATTATTAAATTTAAACAACAGCGGGTGCATTGAATTATATTTATTGAAATAAAATTTATAGAGAAGGAGGTTTTTTTAGCATTTTTTATACCATACGTATATAGTCACTATTAACATTCCTTCTTTTATCTTATATCAGATGTAAGTCAAAATTTACTATCCTAATACCTATTAGAAGATGAGGAAGGCTTCTAAGTGAAAAGCATATAGTAGAATATGCAGGTAAGATTGAAACTTGGTTACACTAATTATAAAAAATCTTCACTTTATTTTGTGTTGCTTAGTAACTGTTAAGTTTGACAGTATGCGTATGATATACAATTAATTACCTAATTATATATAACTTTACTTACAAAAAGTTTAACAAAACCAATATAGTGGTAGGTTGTAAGGAAAAATAACATTTTTTTAATGACAAATTACTGGCATTGTATTTGCTATTCGTTAAATTTCAAATCCTTACTAAACATTTAACTCTTATGAAAACAAAAATCACTCTACCAATTCTTGCATTGTTACTTTCATTTTCGGCATTTGCCACCGTACGCACAGTAAGCAATGACCCAAATAACCCTGCACAATACAGCGGCATACAAGCTGCTATTACCGCTGCCAATGCAGGCGACACGATATATGTACAAGGTACCACTGTGCTGGATGTGAACGGAACGTTCCAAAACCCAGGCAGCAATTACGGAACTATTACCATTAATAAACGGATAACGCTTATTGGTTCTGGCTACAACCCAACTAAAGACTATGCCTATATCTCTACACTTGCAGGTATTACTTTTGATACCTCTAGCGCTGTAGGAAGCGTTAGCGGGGCCAGCGGAGCTGTGGTAAGCGGCTTTTATATTTATGGCAGTATTAATATATCGGGTAACTATGGTAATACCACAAGGGCAAATGGAATTACAGTGGAAAGATGCCTGATAACCGGAGGTGTAACTACTTACAACGCTAACAATTTTACACTTCAACAATCTGTAATTCTCTCAACTACATATAATGGTAGTAATACTAACCTGGTATATAAAAATAATATTTTTAATGCTACAATATATTCAGGCTGGAGTGGCGCAGCGCCTGTAAGCTTTGTTATTACCAATAACGATTTTATAGGTTATGCAAGTTCCGGCTCCACAGCGGCGTATCAGGCATTTTACAGCGGATCTTCTCTTTCCAATGCCATTATCACTAACAATATTTTTTATGCCGTTGACCCTACAGGAGCTACAAACTCTACCTTTAACAACAACCTTACATTTGCAGACCCCAACCCAACCCTGCCTTATGGCTCTAATGTGGGCACAGGAAATATATCTGGCACTTCAAGTCCAAACTTTATAAATTACCCAACTGCATCTGCTAACTACAGTACTACCTATAATTTTCAACTGGCTGAAGGTTCGCCTGGCGCTGGCGCCGGAACAGACGGAACAGACCTGGGCGTATACGGCGGCATTGGCTTTGTTCCAACTGGCGCGCCAAACGTACCCTACATCAAACATTTTGTTATTAGCAACTCCTACATCAGCCCGGGCCAAAACCTTAATGTAAGTATTGAAGCTAAAGCTCAGAAATAAGTAGTACCATGAGAAAACTACTAATTTTGCTGCTCACAGCAGTGAATGCGCTTTTGCAGGCAAATGCGCAAACGCTGAATACGACAGCCGTATCCATAAGTAAGGCAGAGTACTTCTTCGATAAAGACCCCGGAGTAGGAAAAGGCGTTAGCCTGCCTGTGTCTTCTGTAACGGCCGATTCGGCATCCATTACTGCCTCCATTCCTATAACCAGCCTTAGCCTGGGGTTTCATACCCTCTATATAAGAACGCAGGATAACAAGGGGAGATGGAGCCTTTTTGATGGCCGCCCGTTTAACATTTTTACTCCGGCATCCGCCGCTTTGGTTTCTGTGCCTACCGCCGAATATTTCTTTGATAAAGACCCAGGCGTAGGAAAAGGCATTGCTCTTAGCGGATCTGCAGTTGCCGATTCGTTAACGATTAACGGCAACATTTCCACAACAAGCCTTAGCAAAGGGTTTCATATTTTGTATGTACGGGCCAAAGATTCTAAAGGCGCCTGGGGATTATTTGAAGGCCGTTCCATATATATTGGGGCGCCGGCAGATACCTCTAAAGTTACCTTGGTTGCGGCAGAGTATTTCTTCGACAAGGACCCTGGCGTTGGCAAAGGGACTGCTCTTAGCGGGCTTTCTGCCAAGGCAGATTCTTTAATAATAAATACCTCTGTATCTACTACCGGGCTTAAGGCAGGATTTCACCAGTTGGTTGTAAGGGCTAAAGATTCCAAAGGAAAGTGGGGCTTGTTTGAACAACGGACAATATATGTAAGTCCATTGCCTACTACCTATGCGCCAATTACCACCGCCGAGTATTTCTTTGATAAAGACCCAGGCGTAGGTAAAGGGAAAGCTATTTCTGTAACGGTTACTGCCGACTCCGCTTCTTTTTCCGGTTCTATAAATACTACTGGTTTAAAAAGAGGGTTTCACCATTTGTTTATCCGCACAGGAGCGTCTAATGAATGGGGGCTTTTTGAAGGCCGTACCATTTATATAGATAGCGCCGCAGTACAGCCAAAAATTGTAGCGGTGGAATATTTCTTTGATAACGCAAATCCGTTGCCTGGAAAAGGAACTCCTATACAAATAGCTGCGCCTGGCGATAGCGTTTCTATACAAACAGCGCTTAGCGCTTCTGGCCTTTCTACAGGCAAGCATACGGTAAGCGTTAGGGCAGAGGACAACACAGGAAAGTGGGGACTTTTGGAAACCAGGGCTATAACTGTAACAACTTGCTCCCAACCGCTTATAGCGCCGTTTACCGCCTCCTCCTTGTCGGTTACAACAACGTCTCCCACCTCTTCGGTGGCAGATACTGCTATATGCGCCTCGGCCACTCTTACCCTTACGGCTCCTGCAGGTTATTCGTCCTATAGCTGGATTAATACTGTTACCAAGCAAAGTGTGGGCACAGGGCAAAGCGTAAGCGTTCCCCCGGGCGACTATTCGGTTATATTGCCGGCTACTACCAACTGCCCGGCAGATACTGTTGCTATTAACGTTTCCGGCGCGCCCTCTATAACTGTTCACCCTGGACCTACAGGCTCAGGCGACACACTTATCAGCTCAAGCCCTAATAGTAACCAGTGGTATTTTAATGGGGTGGTTATACCAGGCGCTACTAGTCAGACCTATATAGCGGAAACTTCTGGAAGTTATACGGTAGTGGTTGCAAACTACTGCTACCCAGACCCGGGAGTGTCTTCTTCTCCGGTAAGCATAACAGTAAGTAAAGGCGCTACAATATGTACGCCGCCGGTAATATTTCCATTTACCGCCAGCGCCTCTGCCCTGGATACTACTTTATGTACGGGTGCCACTATTAACCTTAGCGCTCCGGCAGGCTTTGCCTCTTATAACTGGATAAATACTACCAGCAATGTAGATACAACTATCGGAAGAGGATTGCTTGTATCTGTTACAGCGGGTACTTATGCGCTTATATTGCCAGCTACTACCACTTGCCAGGCAGAGACAATTTCTGTTGCAGTTTCCGGAATACCTACTGTTACCGTTAAACCTGGCCTTGCTTCAAGCTCAGATACGCTTGTTAGTTCCAGCCCTACTGGTAACCAGTGGTATTTGAATGGAACTATTATTCCAGGCGCTACAGATCAAAAGTATGTGGCCGTAGTTTCCGGCAACTACTATGTAGTGGTTAAAAACGCCTGCTATCCTGCAACGGGAGGAGTTTCATCTGCAGTTATACCTGTAACCGTAAGCGGCGTTACTTCGGTAACTAATGCCGTTAGCTCGCTGGTATCGGTTTACCCAAACCCTGCTTCGGACTATGTTATTATTTCTCCTTCGGCTACTAGCAGCGGCTCTTACACGGGCAAGCTTATAGATTCTAAAGGACAGGTAATGACTACTATACAGTTTAGTGCAGATTATGTACTGCCGGTAGGCTACCTTGCCAGCGGGCTTTACCTGCTTGAAATACAAAACAACAACAGTTTGCAGCAAACTAAAATAGTAGTGCAGCAGTAAGCAGTAGTAAATTTTGTATATATACTTAAAAGCCTGACTGTGTGAATGGTCAGGCTTTTCTTTTTATAGTACCTGTTAATTGCTTGTCAAGGTTTTTACTAATAAGACTAAACCATTTATTTTCTGTTATTAATAGCCTCTCAGAAGTTTTTTTTCATGTAGTTACCTTTTACTGTAGTACACGGTTTGTATATAATAAAAAAGCCTGGCTGCGTCGTACAGTCAGGCTTTTTTATTAGTAGTATTAACAACTTAGGAAGGTTTGTAACCAATAAAGCTAAACCATTTATCTCCGGTTATTAAAGCTCCGTTAGGAGTATAGGCTCTTAAAAATTTGTATTTCTTAAAGCTGCTTTCTACTACATATACTGGCGCCTCGTCGTGGTATTCTATATAGGCAATATAATTTATTACATGTCCCTGTAAAAAGTATTCAAGCGATTTAGGCACATCCTGTTTTTTTAACTCGGTTTCTTTGGCGTGTACTGTGCCATCGTGAATAAGCTCGATAGTAACCATTAGCCCCTTATTGTCAAAACTTGCCTGGTACAGCACATCGTTATAGTTATGACTAAGGTTTTTATGCCAAGACATTTTTTTCATATCCACATCAGGATAGTTTGTTTTCATGTGGGCCTTTATTTTCTCCGGCAGGTGTTCAGCAAGATTTTTCCCATGGTGTATCTTATGCTGTTTTTCATCAACAGGGCTTTTTCCGGCAGTGTGTTGGTTTTCAGCAACAGGTTGGTTTTCAGAAATTTTTTGCCCAAAAACAATTCTAGAAAGGGCAAAGCACATAAGCAGAGTAACTAAGTAAGTTTTCATGATGTACTGTTTAGATAAAGAAAAATAAGCTATAATGTAAAAAAGCCGATAAGATGTTAGAGTATTTGCAAATCAATAACTTGCGATTTTTTTCGGGTTATTTTACAGTACAAAAATACTTAAGTTAACTGAAAATGTTTAAAATTTCGATGAATTGGGTATTTGCAACTGATTGAATTTTATAACAATAAGATCAACGTTAATTGGAGTTTACGAAGATGATACTGTAAAGACAAAAAAAGTCCCTCATAATTATGAGGGACTTTCAAAAATAGGACTACTCAATCAAATTATCTTTCAACAATCACTTTTTGGTAAGCTACTGCTTCGGCAGTTTGTATGCTTAGTATGTAAAAGCCAGGCTCTATAGAAGTTACATCAATAGATGAATTTCCCTGCCCTTTAGTGATCTGGTGCCCTTGTTCATCTGCCAATGTGTAAGAGAAATTAGTAAACTGGCTGCCGTATACCGATATAGTAAACGAACTGCTGGCAGGGTTAGGGTAAATGCTTATGGCAGCGTTTAAGGCTGAAGCTGTAGAAGTCAACCCTGTTACCGCGCCTACCCTGGCAAGGCTGTTACCGCTTACGGCAAACTGCAAGTTGGTAGAGCTGGAAGCAGAAGCGGTATTTACTGTTACTACAGGCGCAGTAGCGTTGTTAATGCCGTAGCCGTCTACCCACAGTTTGTAATTACCATTGGCAAGGTTAGTAAACTGGAAGCGGCCGTTGGCATCTGTAGTAGTGGTAGCTACTGGTTGGTTGCTGGCGTTTAGTAAAACAATCTTTAAACCTGCAATAGTAGGGCCAGTGCTTGCCGCTGCTGTTCTGTAAGTAATACCTATCCGTCCATTTGGCAAAGAAGAAGAATCTACTACCCCGCTAATTTCTCCGCTGCCGCCGCTTTGTCCGGCATCAATCAGTACAATGGTGGCATTTCCTATATTTTCATAAAAATTAATAAGAAAAGCATCTTGTATAACAGCAGCCGAAGAATCGTACGTAGGAAGGTAAGAACTAGTGTCAGCAGGAATAGGAACAGCAAGCGCATAACCTCTGGTTGCAATAGTAAGTATGTTAAAATTACCACCGTTGTCTGTTATGTCTGAGCCTAGTATAGCAGTAGAATTATCAGCATGTTGAACAACTATATATACAGGCACATTGCCCACAGGGCTAAATGAACTGTTATATACATGTCCGGATAAAGTATCCAGCGTAACAACCACAGTGTTCGAATTAGAGCCTCTACAGCCGTTGGCATCTACAGAGTAAAAGGCATAGCTGCCAGCGCTATCAATATAAATTCTGTTACTGTCAATACCAGGATAGTAGGTCCACAATGGCTGATAAGAGTATGGAGCAGTTCCTCCGGTGGCAAATAAAATTAAACTATCGCCAGTTAAATTTCTGGCAAGGGAATCAGTAATAATTCCTGTTTGTGTAATGGTAGTGTCTACTGTATGAGTACAGCCGCCGGTAAAGCTAATTTGAACAGAATAGTTACCGCCGCTATAAGCCGTGAAAGCCTGAATGGTTTGCCCGGCTAATGGCGAAGAATCATCATACCATTGGTATGAGGCAGAACTTAAAATAGGTACAGAAAGAAATACACTGTCTGCCGAACACAACGCAGTTGGATTATATGGGTGAAAGCCAGGGTAGTTTACGCTAAGTTGAACTGGCAAGCCCAATACCTCATATGGGCTGGAAGCTGGAGAATAACCGCTGGTTAAAGAATCTGTTACCGTATACACTCCGGAATAATGGGCTACATAAAAAGAATCTGTAGTCACCGCTATTGGTTGGCCGTTATAAGTCCAGTGATAAGTTGCTCCTGCCCCTGCGGACGAGATTTTTAGAGTATCCACCCCCGTGCAGGAAGTTATTCCCGAAGCGGTAATTACTGGTTTAGGAAGCGTGGTAATACTAACGGTATCTGACCCCATGGAGCAGCCAAAAGATGTAATTTTCAGATTGTAATTGCCACTGGCGCTAGAAAGATCGGTGGTGTCAACAAAATAAGTATTGTTGGTTGCTCCTGTTATAGGCGCCCCATTTTTATACCACTGGTAAGACTCAGCATTGTAAATAGAAGTATATAAGAAGAAAACGTTTTCCTCCGTTATTGTTAAAGGCAGCGGATTGGCGGCTGGCGAATAATAAATAGGGCCAAAAGAGTAGGAGCAGCTGCTGCCATAGTGGGCAGTGGCTGAATATACGCCAGGCGTAGTGGCTATATAAACAGAATTTGTAGATACGGCAACGCCATTTTTGTACCATTGGTAAGTCATTCCGCTGTTACCTCTATTTATAGAGAAGGTATCTGCCGATGCGCAGCCAGTAGTAGAAAGCGTAGGGGTTACAAGGCTACCCACAGTAATGGTAGTAGTATCGTAAGCAGTGCAAGCGCTGCTAAAGTGAGCTGTTACAACATACGATGTGGTTTGGTAAGGTGTAACTATTAAACGTGGAATAGTAGTACTTATGGTATGAGTAATAGAGTCTGTATAAGTCCATGTATAGGAAATACCCGAAGTGTCGGCTCCGGAAGGGTGAGCGACAAGCGTATCGGTCCTGCTGCTGCAAAGGGTACTGCCTGTAGAACTTATAACTACATCGCATTGCCCAAAAAGCTTTAAAGGTAAAAAGGCTAGTAAAATTAAATAGATTTTTTTCATAGTGTGTTGCTTTTAGTTTCTGTGTGTTTCATAAAAATACAAATAGATAAATAATTATAATGTTTTATGTTTGTTGTTTTTTAGTATTAATACATAGAATATTATAGAGGAAAAAACAACAAACAAAGAATTACTCCAGCTAAGACACACTATTCTGTAAAACGTTCCCCAAAAAACAAAAATTTGATTGTTTAAATTAGCTACAGTGCAAACATAAAAGCTAATTTATTGGCTCAGGATTTATTAGATTTAAAAAAGGCATAAAAAAGCCTTCCTGAATTTTTCAGAAAGGCTCTTATTTTAATTTTGTTTAGTGTTACTCTGCGCTTTCTTCGGCGTTTACCCGCTCCTCTTTTATAAACAGGCCTTCACTTTCGTCTACTTCGCCTTTGGAGCTTGCGGCAGTTTCTTCGGTTTTTAAAACAACTTCTTTTTTATCTACCTTTTGCCATTTTTTGGCGTTAAGGCTGTCCACAGACATAGTCAGGTAAGGAGCATTCTCATCAGCCCCCTTGGATGGATAAGGAAGTATTTTGAAAGTGGTTTTATTACCGTTATAAGTATCAATTCTATAGTATTTGCCTTTAGGATTTACAAGAATATCGCCAGGCTTTAATTGTGTGTTTTTTGCAATGGGTTCCATGTTTCCAACAACTGTGTTTTTTAATGTTAAAAATAAATTTAAGAAATTAATTTTTTAAAGTAAAGAAGGATAGCCTTACAGGACTATCCTTTTATTC
>FTLB01000665.1_pt2 | contig 20564 bp, 14 predicted proteins | sample 1658291 | NCBI WGS metagenome assembly FTLB01 (sample SAMEA3914812, study PRJEB12502) | metagenome | biome: forest; material: soil | place: Canada | collected 2011-07-07 | depth 0.1 m
CCGTGCAGGCTCAGACTGGCCGTGAACTCGAGCGGGCCGAGGTGGATGCTGAACCAGCCCTTACCGATGCTGACGCTGGCGTAGATGCTGACGCCGACGTCGGCCTCGAAGTAGAAGGGGTGGAAGTTCATGAAGAAGTCGGCGTAGGCGCTGAAGCTGGCGCGCACCCAGCCCTTGTCCAGCACGATGTCGAGGCGGCCGCCTCCCATGACGGCCTGCGGGGTGATGGTGAAGTAGGCCTCGCCGCAAATGTACAGGTCGTTGTCGTATTTCCATGAGATTCCCACGCCTAGCGGTGCCGAGGGATAGTGCGCTGGTGGTTTGTATCGAGGGTGGTAGCCGCCGACGGTGAAGGTGAAGTCGCCTGCGTATGGCGAACCGGGGAGGTAGAAGATCAGCGCGAAGCCACCGGTCAGCCGGCAGGACTGGCTCAAGATGAACGACTGAGGGGTCAGCTACCCGGCGACCATAACGACGCTATGGGCTGGATCGACCGTGGCGACCAGCCCGAGGTCCACTCACCACAGTGATAGCCGTCGCTCCCAAGATTCGGATGAGTTCGGAGATGCCTTCCAAAGTTCTGAATTTGGAGAAGATATCCCCCAAGCGCTGCGGGACATTATGCGCGATGTGGGCGATTCTGGGCACACTGGCTCCTTAAGAGATATCCTCGGAGACGACGCAGATGTGATCACAGGTGCTACCGGCCATCACGGCCAACGATCTTCTCTGAGAGATATCCTTGGTGATCTCGACGATCCATTCCTGAATCCTAGCGGTCGTCATGGCCACCAGCATCCGAGCCGCGAGCCGTTTCAACAACCCTTCCCTCCTCCTTCTCCTCATCACCAAACCTCGTACGGGCATCCGCATCCGATTGATCCCTACCCCATTCATCCTCGACCGCGTTCGTCGCAGAGGGACCAGCACCTAGAACGCATCGACTGCGGGCCATGCCACGTGTCCAACCGACCGCGCCTCGCCTCTGCCTTCCCACTCTACGAGCCCGGCAATTCCGCCGGTCCGCACCGCCCACCCGCGCCCGGCCACCCTCTCGACCTCGTCTTTGTCCTCCGCGACCCGCTGGACGGCCCCACGCCACGGCGTACCCTGCCGCGCCGCCTCGAGGTGCGCATCCCTGTCAACTTCCGCCCGGCCTCCTCCGCCGCGCAACCTACCAGCGAGCCTGGGGAGGATGCATACCCGGAGGACGTGGACCCGCAGCTTCCCGGCCTGCTTTCCACCCCCGGCTCCGCGGCAGCGCCAAAGCTACCCACCGTCGAGGCCCTGGGACGGGGCGCGCGGTGGATGTATTCCGTCAAGCTGGTGGTGGGCAACGTGTACCCCGACACGACCAAGATGCGGCCGGGCAGCCGCGTAGAGTCGGAGACGTACGTGGGAGACTGGAGCCGGGAGGGCGAGGAGAAGGTCATGGCGCTGCTGGTGGTGACGGTGGTGTCGACGCTGGGCAAGGCCAAGATGGCGGAGCACGGGAGGGACCTGGACGCGTCGTTCCTCCTGAAGGGAGTATGGTTGGGCGCCCAGGCCACGCACATGGCGGAGGAGAAGCTGAAGGGGCAGTGGTCGGTGAATTACAATGTCTGGTCGGAGGCGTGCAACGGGGACCGGGCTGTGCGATCCGTGCCGTGCCGATTCTGGGCTTCGGCTGATTCGGCGTAGATCTTGGCCGGACGGGCGAAGTGAAGCTGAGATTTAGAGCCATTTTGCGTATCTAGGCCAGGATTTCAAATCCCTAGGGCATGTAGCGTATGGATATCTCTTATCACTTGATGGGCCAAGCCGGTGGCACCTGGGATAGCACGTCTCCTTGCAATAACGCTACTCCTACGTTTTTCTTAACACGGACTACCAGACCAGACGTAAGCTCTTATTGCATGCCGTATAAGTATTTATTTTTCAAGACCATGACATTCACGGCTGCATGAGTCCTCTCGCTACGTATAGTATGCAATCCCGACAGGGAATGACAAGCTTGACACTTCGGTCACTTCAGTAGATCCTCTGAATCAAACACATCTGACAGATACGATCAACTATTCTCCTCGTTGAGATGTATATCTTTCTCTAGTCATTTCAGCTGTCGTAGACCAAGTATTGCAATACTCTGCGCATAACAATATTACTGTTACGTGCAGTCGTCGGGCACGCGAATATTGGGCAATATTAAACAATATGGTAACAGGGCCTGAGGAAGGTACCTAACTAGCTATTGAATTCTTCACTGAAGATCCCGCCAGGCTGTCCGAACGCTCTCATAGTCCAGCAACCACATCAATCTGATAGAACAAAAAGGGGATCCAAGTGTCAACCACGCTGCCGGGCAGCCCGAGTTGATACCGCCGAGATTTAGTCCTTACCGGCGCTTCAGGTAGACGATAGAATGCGAGACAAGATAAGGAGCCAATTTTTTCACAGGCTACGGAAACGGGATGACTAGACAAGAACCAGGCATCATGGAGCAACGGCAGGTAATGCGCATTCATTAATACCCATATCAAGCTATATTGCGCATCATTTATGGGTTCCAACCCGGCGGCGCAGACTTGCCCCCATGATCGTTCGGCGCCCTGGACAAGGTAGGAAACGTTATGGGACAATATAACAGCTTGGCTCGCTTACCGTGCCGCTGGTAATGCAATCGCCATTCAACCTGCTTATTGGGACCTGTCTCGGGAGGCACGATAAGCGGATAAATACCTGACTCAGGGGCTGGAGAAGTCGACAGCCACGGAGCAAGAAGCGATTTGGCTCGCTTCCCTCTGCTGGAGATGACAATTATATCTCTATTATGTGTACTATTCATGTTTGGATACAGTAACTGCGTCTGCTCAGATAGGCTGGTGCTTGCGCCAACGTTTTTTTTTATTTTTTTATTTTTTTTATAAAGCGGTGGGGCTCATTTGACTCATAATCCTTCACCGAGACTATTCCAGTAAAATACGGGAAATAGCAGTCTTTTATAGGTATCGTCCTTTGCCTGTGCCTGTGCTCACAGAAAGACCAGAGGCGGATGGATTCGGAGCATCGGCGAGATGCTCATAGTCTGTCTAGACAAGGGCGCGTGAAGGCCGTTGCGCAGACTTGCGAGATCTCCGGCCCTAGTCCGCTGCCACCGAATACCAAGCTTCGACGGGGTTTTACAGATCGCCGTCCAGCCCCGCCGTCCACCCCGGGAGGGACTTGACTTACTCACCTGCCGTGCCTGCTCACCAACTGGGGATCTGGGGTACGCTATTTAGTTGGGATTTGTAAATTATATTTGCCAACATGCATCATTCAATATGCGATATGCAAGATGCAAGATGCAAGTGGCTGTTGGCTCGGGTTTTTGCATGTGTGAGGGTGACAAGCAAGCAGGTAGCAATCCGCGGAATTGAGAACGTTTGCGGGTCGTTCTAGCGGCTTGACTAAGGCATGTAGCCACTACCGTAGACAGCCACCGGAAGCGGGTTGCGCCCCTAATTAGCCTGTTACGGAGGGTGGGAGGGTTGTTCTGGACCCCAATGATCTGCCCCCTCGTCGGTGACCAACGTCAGAGGCCCATTGTCTTCTCTCGCTCGTTTTTCTCTTACCCGTCAAGCCCGTATTCTACGGGGCTAGATGGGCTATGGATACGGGCGTGACGGGGTACCTAGACAGCGCGCAACAACTCAATGAGAGACTGCTGCCGCACGGCAGAGCACGACCAGATGCTAGATTGGGCAACCGGGGCCGTTTATCTCTGGTAATTAATTACGTATGTTATGTACGCCCCGCGGGGGACTCGTACGTTAGCAGTTGGCTCTGTGCGAAAGATGATCGTCATACCTGGCCAAAATGTAAGCCAAAGGCTGCTCCGTAAGCTCAGATCAAGGTACCTACCTGATCGGGCAACACGATGTCTGTAGAACCAAGGCACAGTATCTCGGAAACACATCGGTACAGCATTTTTTTGTTGCTTGACTGGAGTTGTCCTATATGGCCCGGCGATAATTTGCGGCGTAGAACATCTTACAGTTCTGGGGTGCCCTGTAGCATGTGACCTACTCTACCCCCTGCGTAACGCCGAACAGTTGCGGATGTACTGTACGAAATACGAGTCTAGGAGTGCAATGACGACGAGTACTGTACCTTGGGTAGTAAGGCATTGAGCAAAGCGTATCTCTTAATAGGGCAAATCCACGAAGGTGACCCAGACGCGCCACTATTCTACTCCCTGAATGCCGAGCCAAGCGAGCTTAACTTTCATTCTTTTGTATTTTATTTTATTTCATTTTTTTTCTTTTGGGGGGAAAATTGGTAGAGTTGCCTGGCTCAAAAGTCACCAAAAACAGCGTCATAATTTACCTAGTTAGTGGTTTCCACAGTTGGCGTGTCTTGTCAACCCGTGCAAACATGACTTCTGATGTGTAAAAATGTGTCCAGGCTCCGATCGCGTCCCATTTCGGATGACGTGCCCCGTTAGGCTTCTTTCTTTTCGAATCGGGAAAATACCAGGTAGATTCCACCCGAGTAGGAGGAGGTACCTGTACTCTGTGCCTTACCTGGCAGCCTGGCAGCCTGGCAACTTGGGCAAACTGGGCGCCTGGGCTTGCTGGGCTCAACAATTGCCAGTGAGACAAGGGTGACGGAGGGTGAGACAAGCAGACACAATGTTTGTAGCGCCAGTAAATCCAGAGGCAAGAGGAAAATAAAAGCGTCGCTCGTACCGCGCCAGAAGAGTTTGCTCTGCCGAGGATCCTCGGCCAGCTTCTTTTTGCTTTTATGGCACCCTCTTCAGATATAGTAACTTGTCGAGAATCTCGAAGCTCGTTGGCTCGTCGGCGCCGCATAGCACCCACCTTGCGCCATCCACTTCTGGAGACAAGTGTGAGCCCCAGGGCCCGCTACGCCGCACAACTGCTCTCCTTCCTGTTCAGGAAACTATCTCCAACGTAACAGGCAAGGATGTCTGTCGCTCACAATGCGCAATGCGACCTGTGGCCAACAACAGTGGAGGGAAAGGGAAGTTATGTACCTCCGTACGGAAAACCTGTCGCTGAGAGAGTGATGCATGTGCCTGATTGGGCGGATGAAGGTGTTACTCACTCGACGCATTCAGCGTGGAGCGGGCCACTCTTGCTCTCTTCACCCGCCGTCCCTGGGCCCGACACGCACGGATGTGTTTAATATAGAAATACTTTGAGATGCCCATCCCTTTCCCGGTTCCTACCCTCCTGCGATCTCTCCCTCTTCTTTATTCCTCTGGGACAGGCTGCTCTTGCATAGCACCCCTCGCGCCCTCTCGTGCCTGAGAAAGCCGTGCCGTGTGTGACGCTAACAACATGGTCTTCGGATTCCGCAAGCGGGCCGATGCCACGGAGGCGGTGGCCCCTGTCGGGTCAAACGTCGAAGAGCCCGAGATTGCCCAGGCTACGGGCCACGACAGCGACCTCAACGTCCAGGAAGGTGTCGACCAGCTCAAGAAGTTTCAGAAGACCCATCAGTGGGACTACAACCTAGACTATGACCAGATCGACACCGTCAACAAGGCCGTGAACTCGGATGACTTGGAGAAGACGGCCAACATCGAGCATGCGCTCCTCGAAGAAGACTCGCCGTACTTCGAGGTCCGCACCTCGGTTCGTAACTACGACGAGTACGTCCTTCCTAACCATCTCCCTGCTTGAGTGCTTCGCGTAGCATCGAGTGAAGCTGACCCGAGCCAAGGGATGTTCCTGCCAACACGATCCGGGCTTGGATCATTGGCATGATCGCCACCACCGTCGTGTCGGCCGTCAACTTGTTGTTCTCTCTGCGCCAACCCTCCATCAACATTTACGTCTATGTCGTCCAACTTCTGGCCTACCCAGTCGGCGTCTTCATGGCTCGAGTAAGCATCACGCGAGATCCTGGCACCCCTGGCAGCAAGGGAGAATGTGCGTGTGCGCTATCAGTACTGACAATTCTCCCAGACCTTGCCGAATCACGAGTTCACCACCTTCGGCGTCAAGTGGAATCTCAACCCGGGTCCCTTTAACATCAAGGAGCATGCTGTGATTGTCATGATGGCAAACGTCTCCATTCAGGGCGGCGTGGCGTATGCTACCGACGTTCTCCTTGCCCAGGAGGTCATGTACGGCCAAAGCTTCGGCTGGGGCTTCCAGATGCTCTTGGTAATTACCACCCAGTGCCTGGGTTTCGGTCTCGCCGGTATGGTGCGTCGGTTCCTCATCTGGCCGGCAGCCATGATTTGGCCTCAGACCCTGGCCAACACGGCTCTGATGTACAGTCTGCACGACCACGCGCCTTCGAACGCGTCCGAGACCAACGGGTGGTCCATCGGGCGGTACAGGTATTTCTTGTACGTGTTTGCGGGAAGCTTCGTCTGGTATTGGTTCCCCGGTTGGATCGCAGCCGGCCTGAGTGCCTTCGATTGGATCTGCTGGATCGCCCCGACCAACGTGATCGTGAACCAGATCTTCGGCAACAACACCGGCTTCGGGCTCATCCCAATCACCTTTGACTGGACCAACATGACGGCGTACATAGGCAGCCCGTTGCCCTTCCCGTTCTTCGCCATCGTTAACACGATCATCGGCGTCGTCATCTTTTTCCTGATCGCAGGCCTCGGAGTGAAGTACACGGGCGCATGGTACTCCGACTACCTCCCCATCGCCAGCACGCACTCGTTCGACAACACGGGCCAACGCTACAACGTCAGCCGCATTCTGACCCCCGAGCTGACCTTGGATGTTGATGCGTACAAGGCGTATTCGCCCATGTTCCTTGGCACCTTCTTCACCCTTTGCTACGGAGTCTCGTTCGGTTCTCTCGCGGCAGTTGTCGTACATACTCTCCTCTTCCACCGCAAGGAAATTATCGAGCGTGCCCGGCTCGCCCGTAACCAAGATGCCGATATCCATCTCAAGATGATGCGCAAATACGTGGATACCCCCGATTGGTGGTACTATGCCCTCTTCGTCGTTCTGTTCGCCCTGTCTCTCGTCACTGTGCTCTATTGGCCCACCAACCTCACCTGGTGGGCTATGATCATTGCCATGATCCTGTCCATTGTCTTCTTGGTGCCTATTGGGATGATCCAGGGCATTACCAATACACAGTAAGATACCCCCGCACCGTTGTCTGTAGATGTGTGTATTCCCGACCAAGGCAGGAAACTGACATGTTTGACCACCCCCATTGTAGGATTGGACTCAACGTCTTGACGGAATTCCTTGTCGGTTACATGCTTCCCGGCAGGCCCATCGCCATGATGCTGTTCAAGACGTACGGATACATCACCATGGCTCAGGCGTTGTACTTCCTGCAGGATATGAAGTTCGGCCACTACCTCAAGGTCCCCGTAAGTACCTTCTCCTAAGCCCTACGATCCAACGGCAGTCCCTATGACATACGAGGCTGACTATCTGGTTCAGCCCCGCGTGACTTTCATCGCTCAGGCTGTGGCCTGCGCCTGGTCCTGCGTCGTTCAGGTCGCCGTGTTCAACTGGGCTATGGGCTCTATCGAGGACGTCTGCTCGCCCACGCAGAAGAACGGCTACACCTGCCCCGGCGCCAGCGTCTTCTACACCGCGTCCGTCGTCTGGGGTGTCATTGGACCCGCCCGTCTCTTTGGCGCCGGTGCCATGTATTCCTCCCTGCAGTGGTACTGGCTGATCGGCGCTGCTGCTCCCGTCATCACGTACTTCGCGGCCAAGAAGTGGCCCGGCAGCCCCATTCGCTATCTTCACTGGCCCGTCATCTTTGGCGGCACCGGCCAGATCCCTCCTGCCACTGTTTACATTTACCTGTGCTGTGAGTACATATATCCACGTTAACTTCTCGCTCTTTCGCGGAAGCAACTCTCCATCTGCTTCACAAGTTACTAACCAACATTCCACCAGGGGGTGCCATTGGCATGTTCTTCAACGGCTTCATCAAGCGGCGTTTCAAGGGCTGGTGGGGCAAGTACAACTACGTCACGTCTGCTGGTCTCGACTCGGGTCTCTACATCGCCACGCTGGTCATCTTCTTCGCCCTGATCCTGCCCCAGAAGGTCAACCCGCCCCAGTGGTTCATGAACCAACCCGCCGACGGCAACACCAACATCACCAATGCTTTCAACAACCTCGATTCCCAGGGTGCTGCTATCAACTCGATACTCCCGCCTGGTGAGACCTTTGGTCCCGTTCCAGGCAGCTGGTCTTAGGAGATCATGACGGATCCGTCGCAGATATTCCCATCTCACAAACATAGGTTAATCGGGAGTGAGCCCGGGGACGTGTCGTTTCTACGTACATAATGGCAGGCAGATCATCTCCTCCTGAGCTTCACTTTGGAGTGACTGTGGCAAATAGGGCCGATACTTGGTACATACGTAGTCTGGCATAGGTGTTAATCCAAATACCCCGTATTTTAGTTGTGACCGCAGCCTGTTTAGTGAGCTCCCTGTACACTCTATTCTCTGTGACATGATCGCACTGCGCAACCAACAACCAGTAAACCAGTCTGTGGAGCATCTGTGGCTGCCTTGTGCCATCACACGACGCACTCAAAGGCACGAATACGACTAGGCTACCTTGGCGAAGTGACAGCCAAGGCGAAGCCAAGGCGAAACTTTGCACAAAGGAAGGTACCTTACCCACCAGGCACCTCCGTGCAGAGAAGCTTTTTCCAAGAAACGCCCAGAACTCGGAAATCTGGGAATCTCATTTGGCATGGCGAGTCCCCGGGGACGTTGGCAGGCTAGAACCGGTCCATGGTTCCTTATTTCCGCAGCACGCCCAGCACCCATCTGCTCGGTGGATCTTTCACTCCCCTGTTGGCCGCCGCCGGCCGCGTGTACCGGTCTTTTTGTCACCAACTGACTTGACTGCTGCTTATTCTTCCTGCTGGGCCAATGCCCGTCCCAGAACCTGCCACCTCCGCTGTCTCCGAGTCTCCAGCGGAGCAAGTTTGTTCGCCGTGCTGAAAAAGGAAGGCCTTTTCGCTTCACCGCGGATTTGAGACAAACTGATCTGCGGGGGGTGGTGTACATGTACGTTACATCAGCAGGCCCCCAGCTTCCTGTTTTGAACTTGTGAAGCGGGCTTGGGAACCCAACCAGCCCACTGATGTGCGAGGCCTCACTCAATTTTCTTTTCTAGAACAGTTCGGAGTGAGCGGTTGCCTATGCGTATTGACCTTGTTGCATAATTAGGTGTCTTGTACGCGTATATGATGCAGCTAAGGTAGCCCTACCACTGATCCCTAGCATTGAAAGGTCCAGATCGACACTAGACGTATCTGCTTCTGGCTGCTGTGAAGTTCGGAGGCTTCGGGAACAGGGGAGAGGTCCCATCTTTAGATCCAACTTCGAGTGCTACGTGATTCGGTCCGGGGAGTCGGGGCCAAGGACTCGACGACGGCGGGAATATCGTTTCTGGAACCCCAGTGCTCTTTGCCAAGACATTCTCTGTCAGCACGATAGGGCAGCACCGTCTTTCTCGGAGTTTCTGCCTGGTCGGAGGTTGTATCTAACCCGGCGCTTTGCGGCGCAGACAGACGTTACGAGAAATGGGCCCGCGAGAACAGTATAAACCAACAGGTTGTGTTCTCTCTCTGCAGGCCCACCAGCTGGGTACTGTATGCAGTGGCGACCTGGCCAAGGAAATGCCCGCCAGCCAGGACAATCCCTGAGAGACGTGTCTGATCAGCGCGTGGGCTCTGAGCCAGAACTGGATAGATACGGAAGGAGGAATGCGTTCGCTTTTCCTCGCCTTTCGAGACGAACCAACGCTGTTGGATATATCCAATTGACTTTTTGGTTACCAAAACTCCGTGTACAGATACAGAGTCAAAGAGTGTCCCAATCCTAGTGCTTCCATGAGCCGCCCCGGCTTCCTTGCATCAACGTGATGCTCTCTGTCTCCACAGCACCGTAGCGTTCTTCGCAAGCTTCCAAATATCTGCGCTAGCTGGCCAGTTTGGAGGGGGGCCTACGATCGAGCTTGTTAGCGTGATCGAGTCGATTAAATTCCTGGGCATCGCCGCCTGCTCGCGAACAAGACACGAAAATGTGGTTATGCCACTCAGATGGGAAAATTTTTTTTTACAACGAAGCACAGGCCCCAAAAATTACCGTGAAATCATTTCGATACCAGCAAATTTAACTCAAGGAACTAGCATCGCTTGGCTTTAGAAGCTCTATTGACGTTCGCTTTCCCCCTTTTGTCTCCCCGCGGGGAGAAAACGGTGTGTGAGTCATACCGAGCTGTGATTGGAGCGTTTCCGGCCTTGGAAAAATAGTAAACAAATCCAGTGTAAATATCAGGGAGGTTGCACAATAGACCGTAGCATTTGCACAAACTCCCTCATACACAAGTTTCATATTTCTCTGCCTTCAACCAGCCCTGTGAGCATCCAATTCCAGAATGGCGGAACAGGGATTCGATTACAAGTCTCACAATCGCGAGTTCTGGGACGAGCGAGCCCCTGTGGTAAGAGACCCTGGTGCATGACGCAAGTTATGACCGCGTAGTAACCAGACCATCCCGTTCTGCAGCACGCTTCATCCCCGGACTATGCTGTTGAGCGGTTTGTCTCTGATCCGGCCTTCCTCAGCGACGTGGTCAAGTTCGACGTCCCGCTGCTGGGCGACATCTCCGGTCTGAACTGCATCCACCTGCAGTGCCACATCGGCACCGACACCTTGTCGCTCGCTCGGTTGGGCGCTGGCTCCGTCACGGGGCTCGATTTCTCCGAGACCAGCGTCGCCGCGGCTCGTAGCCTGGCCGCCCGGACGCCGGACAGCGGCGGAGACAAGGTCGCGTTCGTACAGGCGGACGTGTACTCGGCCGTCGACGTCGTTCCCCCGGCGAGCTACGACCTGGTCTTCACGGGCATCGGGGCTCTTCCGTGGCTTCCGTCGATATCCAGGTGGGCCGAGACGGTGGCGGCGCTCCTGAAGCCCGGTGGACGCTTGTTCATCCGCGAGGGCCATCCGATCCTGGGAGCGCTGGAAAATAACGATCGCGACAAGTTGTCGCTCGAGTACTCGTATTTCGAGAGGCCCGAGCCGGACATCTGCCCTTTTGAAGGCACCTATGTGGATTCGGCAAAGGGGACCAAGTTCAAGGCCGACGTCACGGGCCAGTTCGGCCACGGGATGGGTGAGATTATCCAGGCGCTGCTGGACCACGGCATGCGTATCACGGGTATGAAGGAACATGACACGGTGCCGTGGCAGGCGCTGCAGGGGCATATGCGATTACGGGGTAATGGAGAGTGGGAGATTATCGATCGGCCTGAGAGAGTGCCTCTCTCGTTCACGCTACAGGCGGTCAAGGATGCGTAGACAACACATCGGGATAGAGTACACGCTCGACCATTGCAGATTACCTTGTTGGTACAGATGATTCACACTTTCGTGGCCTCCTCTATAAATACTATCCACTCTTCCTGGGAGTGCGGTGTGTGCCTTTGAAGAGCTTCATTCATTCCTATCGGAAGCTCATAGTCAAGTGGGTTGTCTCCCTTACAGTATATATCCCGAATAGGCAAAACTTGTATAAGTAACGTACTACGTAGAGATAATGGTATCTAGAAACTTATCTGTTCAGTCTCTACGGAACCTATTAGTGGCACATGAACATCTCGATGCGATGTATATCCATATCCAAACTAAACCCCCACCTGTATCCATCTGCACAGATCCTAGGCTGCCTGGACTTTCTCTACAACCTTCTTGACCACATCGTCCAGATTCTCGGGTCTAACCCCCAGCCTTGCCATATCAATATCTTTGTCGCTGTAGTCGCCTCCCAGCCCCTCGATCATATGAGGAACATAAAGAACCTGGATTGCCGCATGGAAGTTTCCACTCTGCAGTTCAGCCCGCGCAATCTTGAGAACCTCTTCAGCATCCAGGGTCTCAACTGTCCATTCATTCTCTTTGGTCCCGGTGACACGAAGCAAAGAGTCGAGAATGTCCTTTTGGCTGATGCGGAAGGAAGACAAGTAGAATGGTGCGTTCTCGTATTTCGCAAGCTCGGCATCGGGCAGGGACAGCACGCCTGCGACCCCGCGACCTGCCGACGCAACCGTGGTCGTGACGAACTTGGTTTCTCCGCCGTTGTACAGCTTCACGGCCCGTTTCTTGAGATCCAGGCCCCAGTAGCCTCCCTCGAGAGAAAAGTCGAACCAAGGGTTGTTGACGATGGCAATCCAGCGCAATCCAACCTCTTCGATGAGGTCGCGGTACTGCTTTTTCCCGGACAGCATGGGGATCTGGCTCACCAGCTTGGTCGCATTTATATCAGAGCCAAATTCATTCGGAAGGATCCATTTGACACCTGCTTTCGCCGCAGCTTGAATCAGCGGGACCTGGAGGCTCGACCCGGTATGGTTGAGAGCCAGCACGAGGACTTCTTGGCCGTGGAGTGCAGACAGAAGGAAACTCTCGTCCGAGTAGTCTCCTTTCTGAACGTTGACACCCGCGGGAAACGACGCACTAGAGTCCGCACGACTGATGACTGTAACGCTATGGACTCCTTGATCTAGGAGCCCAGCCACTATATGAGTTCCGATGGTGCCACTGCCCCCAACGACGGCGATTTTTCGTGCTTGCTTGGTCGACATATTGCTTCTGGCTGTACAGAGGAGGTTGTGATTATTTGAGATGCTGTGAATTGAGAGTTTGGGAAATAACGCCTCCCTTCGGATGAGGAACTGAGCGTAGAAACTCTATACCAACTTTCTCAGGGACCGGGCTGTCGGCTCCGTATCCTCGGAGATCTAAAGTTGACCGCATCCCGATGCAGAAAGTTATGGGGCCGGTTCTTAAGTAATCAGGCCACCAAGAGTGCTCTCTGTGGGGAGCTGCTCCCCGGATTTATAATACCACGGCCGCTTCCAGCCCCCGACCCCTGATGTGTTAGCGGATTTGGCTGCCGGCTCACCTGGGAAAACCCCGTGTGGTGACTAATCTTCACCTCGTGGGATTCGCCCTCCGAACAAACCACGGAGACGATAACTTTGGATGCAGCTACCAATCACGTGGGTATTTGCATACAAGATCGAGAGGCGCAGTCCTAATAGGCTAACTATCATAAACTTGTCGAAATACGGTCCACTATAGAATCTTGAGTTTAAATTTGGGGAACATAGGTCTGCGTAATGTATATCTTCAAGTATATCTATACCTCGCGATTCGCGAGAAGTGAGCGAAAGCAGTATTGCGCCTCGTCCTAGAGAATACAACCACCTCGTTATTGATCATGTTTCGGTTCTTTCTATAAAAGATCACTGGACGAACACGGTCTTTCCTATCTGCTTAACGCTACTCGGAGCGCCAAGGGCTCAAATTACTGGTAGATGGGAGGTGTCGCCTCCGCACACGCCGCAGCAGCGCATCCAGAAATTGTAACTTCTATTCCCAACGCAATAGCAATTCCATAAATGGAAATAATAGGAGAAACGGTAAGAATAGATCTATGTAATTGGTCGGGTGCACCAATCTATCAAGCAACAATACCGCTACCCCGGGAGCCCGGTCCCAACGGCCGCTCATGGGGGGGGAATCTATCTCTAAGTTTAGCGGGCTAACTTGACTAGGAAGGGTATACGTTCAGCTGATGCGGGTGAAAGGCACATTCTCTGCCAATCGCAGATTTAAGGCCTGGCCATTTCATCTAGACTGGCTGGTGTATAGGTATCGCCAGCACTAGTGCTGATGGTAAGCCCAGGCCCCAAGATTGTCGTATATGAGCAAAAGACAGTGCTTACTCGATTTTAGTAGAAATACTGTCGCATCTGAACGCAGCTTTTCTCTTTTGCACAACCCTCTTTTCTTCTCTGTTAGATGACGTTTTGAAGACGAGCGATTCGCTTTACCTCTGACCTCTACTCAAGACCAAATATCCTTCGCGTCCCCGTGAGAATCCTTTACCATGGCTGAGCAGTCCGACGCGCAAAACTACTCCGCTTCTTCGTTCTGGGCTGCCCCGGCGCGGAATTTCAGGACATCGGCGCGTCTGCATCTCCAGCATCTTCTCTTCCAAAACACACTGGGTTTCCTTCTCGAGCCGAGGGTTCATAGTTCTCTCGCAGACGCAAAGTCCCCGCGAGTTGCCGATCTAGGCTGCGGGAACGGCGCCTGGCTACTCGGTCTCGACACTGAGCTCTCCAGCAAGGGCATCTCGGCGCAGCTGGATGGATTCGATATCAACGAAATTAACTTTCCCGCGGCCGAATTCCTCCCGGCCAATGTATCGCTGAAGCCTCTCAACATCCTCGCGAGACCGCTCCCGGAGGAGTTGCTGGGTGCTTACGACGTGGTTCATGTGCGTGCCTTTATCAGCGTCATCGTTAATTCTAACCTCGAACCACTCCTTTCGACCGCCATAGCCCTCCTCAAGCCAGGAGGATGGCTGCAGTGGGAAGAGACACGCACCGACACCTGGCAGGCCGAGGTTCCCTCCGCAGGGATACCGAAGACGGCCTGCGAGACCATCATCTCCATCATCAATGCCGGAGGGGAAGCCAGGGGCGCGTCCTACGAGTTTCTGGCGGAGCTGGATCAGCATGTGAAGGCATTCGGCTACCAAGACGTGGAATCGCAGTACGTGAAGAAGAACAAGCGGGATCTGAAAGCGTGGACCGAAGACTACTTGTTGGTATGGGAAGAATTGGCGGGCTATTTCCCAAGCCGCAGCATGGTCCCTAATGCGCCGATGAGTAGAGAGGCCTATGTGGAGCTCTTTGGAAAGGTCGTTTCTGAAACAGAGCAAGGAGCAGTTGTGCACCAGAGGGAAATTGTTGTTGTCTCTGGACGGAAGCCTGCGTCTCATTGAGGATGTGAACATGCAGGGTACTGTTGATGGATTTCATAAGTTTTCAGATTTCTCTGCCTATCGGTTAGCCGAGTGGTTCAGAACAGGGTCGAAAGCTATCTAATCAGATTTACGCATAGCCTAGGCCGCGTTGGCAGTATCTGAAGCTTTCATCAGTTACCAATCTTGAAATTCATCGTTGACCCCTTAAAAGGCGAGAGATTCTGATAAGTCTGGTGTTACGGCCTTAGCCACCGAGCATGCACTGATTTCCCCAGGTAGAGTATGTCTCGTCAGCTATGGCAACAGCACTAGTTGTGTATGCCATGTTCCCCCTGCTTTCCAAGACAGTCCTCAAAGCAGGATAGTGGAACGAGCCGAGCCTAAAGCTCCTCCCCTGCTATTCTAATTCACACTCCGAATCCCACGTTACCGCGTCAATCACCGCAAAATTCAAGGGGCGATTCACAGAGAATGAGATACGTAAAAGTCTAGACCGCTGTCACGAATTCCATCGCGTTCAGAGCGGCGCTAACGTTGGCGACACGCCAAGTGTACCGTTCTTTGACCAGCAACGCCTCGTACAATGGCTCATCCTACCCTCTGATCCTTGAGCACGACCGATTTGGGTAGAAACACTGCCAGTGCAGGACCTCGGCATGAAGGTTAAAAAAAAAAAAAACACCGAACGCCTGGCGGGGAAGTTTGGGGCTATATCTATATCCCGCGGTCGTAATGAACCTCAGAACCATGTCAGTGCTAAAGACCAGGTTCTCAAAGTATCATCCGGAACATGGCGCGCATGAATTACCGGGTTCCTAGTCCGCTCCAGGGGTAGTTGCCCACACCCCATTGATCACGCAAAGCGGATTGAGACCTTGATCCATTGACGAGCTTGCAGCTAAAGGAAGGTGTCAATTTCTAAGCCCAGTCGACAAACACACAGCGAATGGTTTACCGTTTCCCACCAGGAATCTCAGGGAGTTGCAGCGTGGGTGGTCATGATGCGCACCTCAACGGTCGTATCTCGATGGGAAGCTACTGGAGGAATAATCGTATTGCTTACCATGTCCCAGCTGGTTCCTCCACTGTCGTGGAACGGTTGAAAATATAAAACCCGAAGCCAGACCTTGAGAGGAATAATTGTCCTCGGTAGGTTCTCTCTCCGTGCGCTGACAAACGCTGTTAGTTTCGCAATTGAGGTGAAAGGCTTTGTCCAGTCGAAGACAATCCGATGAAAGAGGGCTTTAGGGATCTTCAAGAAACACTCATCCGGCAGATTTGATCTGTGAGGTGCATCGCCGAAGAAGATGGCCCTGGGTGCAATAGAGATACCGAGGCTGTTCGTAAGCGCAGGGTACCTGTCGGATTTGTTCCAAACACTTTGACGGCGTCGAATTGACCACGCATATGGACAATGCAGCAGCGCATACTCCGCGTACGTGATTTAATTGGCCAGGTCTGTGCAGTCCAGGGAGTCTGTTGGCTTGGTAATAGCTGGACGGAAGAAGGTGACGGATTGATGTGGCAAATACCCGCGATTTGCTCTGTATATTCGATACTATCCTCTTGGTTTGTTAGGTTGCGACACAGGTGCAATGCCACACAGCTCTATCTTCGTTCCAAGTCAACACTGCTCCATAATCGACGCTGCGGAATATAGGCGGATAAGACTCTGTTATCATTCTTACTCACGCATCCATTCGCTTGGTCTCAAGACAGCTTCAATTCGTCGAGCGCCGTGTCTTGGCAAACGCCGAGCCTCAAGTGGAAGGTACATACATACCTGATGGCGCCTAAATTAGAAAACTACTCGTGGGATGTTGTATAGGCTTGTAAGTCCATGTTTGAGAAGCTCGATCCTCACGAATTAGTCATTCGCAAAGTTGCCAAATCGGGAAGGTCGGCATTTGCGACAACTAGTCTCCGGCACTTCTGATGGCACTGCAACCATCAAATTCGCGATGGCACACTTGATCAGCAGGCACAGTGGTCACTAGTTCCGGAAGGTAGATTCTAGATTTCAGACTTGATGATACTACCTGCCTGCCAATCATTGCGTATGGTGGTGAACCGATAAGCAACACGCATTTTCTGGCACCTCGTGTTCTACACCCGACAAATCAATGATCAGGCACGCATTTTTGTTACTATTCTTGTTTATAAATCTAGTAGTGGAACTTGTAATATCTATAAACGGTCTTTCGCTATCCTCTCCGTACAAGCTTTGGTAAGACTTACCGTGAAGCCATCATCGGAGCGACAGTACTAGTCCTGGCACCAGATCCGTGCGTCTCGACCAAGACATATCGCCATCATGATTGCCTGGATTCCTTTGATTCCCGTACTTCTGGGTACAGCACGTGCGGCGGCTGTCCAACCAGCCAAAGTATCGTACGATGGATACAAAGTGTTTCGAGTCTCTGTTGGTGACGAAGTAGACAAGGTGAAGAATCTTGTCAGTAACCTTGGTTTGTCCACATGGAAGGGGGCGCCTAGGGCCAATGCGATGGCCGACATCGTAGTTCCTCCGCACCAACTCGATGCATTCAATTCCGAGGTCGAAAACATGCAGCTTATCACGATGCACGAGGACTTGGGCGCTTCGATTTCCGAAGAGGCCAAGTTTGGAGTGTACGCCGGTACGTATGCCTCAAGGGGTGGAGGGACACTCCTCCCCGTACTATCAACATGAATAGATTCTCTGACACAAGATGTTCTGGCCACAGCCGGCAGTGCCAACCAGACGTGGTTCTCAAGCTACCATGCCTACAGCGACCACCTCCAGTTTCTTAAAGATCTTGTATCCCAGTTTCCATCCAACGCAGAGATCGTCACGTCGGGCAAATCGCTTCAGGGGAATCCAATCACAGGCATCCACATCTACGGCAGTTCCGGCAAAGGGGCCAAACCCGCCGTCGTGATCCACGGCACGGTTCACGCGCGAGAATGGATTGCCACCATGGTCGTGGAGTACTTTGCGTATACCCTCCTCGTCAACTCCACCACGTCTCCCGAGATCGAGGGTTTTCTTGATACTTACGACTACTATATCTTTCCCGTTGTGAATCCTGATGGTTAGTATCTACTGCTTACACCTTATCTAGTTATTCACCCGGTCGTCGGAAACTCTGTGGCGTGGAAAGACGCTGATGATTTGTTCTGGTAGGCTTCCTGTACACCCAATCAACGGATAGGCTGTGGCGCAAGAATCGGCAGACCACCGCAGGCAGCTCATGTCTTGGCCACGACATCAACCGGAACTGGCCATATATGTGGTCAGTACCCGGCGGAGCTTCGACCAACCCGTGCGACGATGACTTCAAAGGCAAAGCACAGGGCGATGCTCCCGAAACTGTAGCCCTGAGTTCATTCTTGAAGAGCATCAAGTCTGCCCAGGGCTTGAAGCTCTACATCGATTATCACTCGTACTCGCAGCTCTTCATGACACGTAAGTTGGCTACGTTCTGCTAGATGCGCGAGCAGGTCTCGGCTGACCCATTCCAACCCATTAGCATACGGCTATTCTTGCAATACTCTTGCGACGAACAACGATGAGCTCCAGTCTCTAGCTCAGGGCGTCGTTGCTGCTATTCAGAATGTCCACGGCGTGTCGTTTGACTATGGTCCGATCTGCACTACGATCTACCAGGCTACCGGTAGCAGTGTGGATTACACCAATGACGTGGTCGGGTCAGACTACACCTTCACTTCGGAGTTGCGGGACACGGGCGAGAACGGGTTCGTCCTCCCCGCGAATCAAATCCTGCCCAGTGGCGAGGAAGCATACGCCGGGCTGCGCTATCTGCTGCTGAACATGAAGTGATATCGTCACGATCCCTGGATTCTCATTCTCGGTTCTCCTTCATGCCAGTGTCCGTCAAAAAGGTTCCCATTGAGGAGCCTTGAGTCCGAGCGCTGCTGGGCAAAATATGAGATTCTGTTTGAAGGCATGTCCCAGCAATATTGTATATAGCTTCGCCTAGTAGGAAGTAGGCAGTGAATATGTTTGCAAGGCCAAAGCGCCATCGTTCTCATTGCTCCATCCCGCAACTATCAAGTCACCGAAACGATGGAATTAAGAATCACAGGGAGTGAATAATAAGTTGTTTAGTTACTTCCCAGCCTCCGTCATTCAACCTTACTAGGCTCATACAGTATTACATTGTCACCGTTTCCTCCTCCTCGTCCGCAAGCATCCAGTACGTCAACCGTCAACCATCAACCATCAGAAGTGTTCGAGTGCCTCGAGTCAAGGAACTGTTCGAACATGCAGGACTGCGTACAAAAAAAGACCATGTGATATGGTTCTCTACAAAAGAAAAAAAAATATATATAATCAAGGAAGGGGGTATGTGTGGCTAAAAGAAAATTTTGTGCTGTCCCATCTCTTTTTTCTTTCTTTTTTTTCCCTTTTTTAATATGTGAGATGTTTCCGATCCCACCCAGGGTCTCCCTCGTCGCTACTAGCAATGAATGAAGCGGCGTTGGAGTGTCTCCTTCCGACAGGCTGTTCACCCTGTTCGTTCAGAATTGACCCCCAGGATGCGGTAGAGAACATACTCGCTCTGGTGGCGTGTTAGCCTTGATCCGGTGTCGTTACCTACGGTAGTTACGGACGAGGAGGTAGGAAATGAGAGGCAAACGGAGAATGATCGAAAGACGTACCTACCGCCTGTCCTCGGCGCCACCATTTCCACCCGTCAGGATCGCAGTCGCCTCGTCGAATCCCCTCGAGCTGATGATGTCCATGATGGATCGGCCGGTCTCGTCCCGGGCGGAGAGGTCGACGGGGTTGCCCTTGTCGACCAAGATACGGAGCACCTCGGCGTCGGCGTTCTCCACCGCCTGCATGACCGCGTTCCAGCCGCGGTACATCAGGTTGATGTCGGCGCCGCGCACGAGGAGCATCTCGATGACCTCGGTCTCGTGGCCGCGGTGGCGGCGGATCGCCTTGACGAGGGGCAGGTGCTCGCCCGGCGAGTTGACGTCGGCACCCGCTTCGTCCAGGAGGTACCGCACCATGTCGCGCCGGTCCTCGCGGATGGCGCTGGTCAGGGGCGAGAAGACGCCCCCGTTGCGGTCTTCGACCGACAGGCCCGCAGCGAGGAGCATCTTCACGGACTCGAGCGAGCCGGAGACGACGGCGCGCTCGACAACGCCCTTGAAGGCGCGCGGGTCGCGGAGGTGCTGCAGAAGCAGCTTCAGGATGGGCGGGTGGCTGACTGCAAGGTTGATGGGCCACTGGAGATGAAGAAGTCAGATGTTAGCTTGTTTGACCGACGTTTCGATATGGGTTTTTCGCTTGCGCGGAGATATGCGTCATGTGCATCAAAGACGGGAGGTGTTTGGGGGATCACATACCTCGTCACCACGAACGGCGGGATCAGCGCCCTTCTCCAGCAGCAACTCGACCAGCTCGACCTTGTCACCGAGGATCGCGCTCGTGAGCGGCGTGTTGGCGTTCTCGCCACGTTCGTTGGGGTTAGCGCCGTTATCGAGCAGGAAAGTCAAGGCTTCCTTGTCGTTGTACGCAATCGCCTTCTCCACGATACCCTTGGGCTGATCCAGGCGCGCACCAGCCGCCACCAGCTGCGGCAAGAAATGCGCACGGTGGTGTGTCACGCACTTGAAGGCCGGGTACTCGCTGTCCGGCAGGTTGGGATCGGCGCCGTTCGCCAGCAGGAGGGCCACGATGTCGTGGCGGTTGTCCCGGATGGCACTGCAGAGCGGCGTGTAGGTGCCGTCTGTCTTGGCGTTGGGGTCGACGCC
>FTLB01800878.1_pt1 | contig 20514 bp, 25 predicted proteins | sample 1658291 | NCBI WGS metagenome assembly FTLB01 (sample SAMEA3914812, study PRJEB12502) | metagenome | biome: forest; material: soil | place: Canada | collected 2011-07-07 | depth 0.1 m
TTGAACTTGCAACAAAAAACTGGACAATAAATTAAGCTGCTAATTGATTATTATTATTAGATAATAGTTTTCCAAATTCTTCAGGAGATTTATATCCTAATGAAGAATGTAATCTTTTTCTGTTATACCATATTTCTATATATTCAAATATGGCTAAAGCAGCCTGTTTTCTGGAAGTAAAATTATTCCTGTAAATTAATTCTGTCTTTAATGTTTTGAAAAAGCTCTCAGCAACTGCGTTATCCCAGCAATCTCCTTTTCTGCTCATACTTCTGATAACGCTTTTATTGGTCTCCAAAATCTCCTTAAATTCCGTGCAGGCATATTGCACTCCTCTGTCAGAATGAAATATCAGTTCCTTTGTAATAGCTCTGTTATTTAATGCCATTCTCCATGCAGGTAATGTGGTTTTAGCTGTCTTCATTGATTCACTTAACGACCATCCTATTATTTTGCGGTCTGCTAAATCCATAATAATTGTAAGATATAACCAGCCTTCTGAAGTAGGGATATAAGTGAGATCTGAAACCCATACTTTTCCAATATGGTCTGTTTTAAAATTCCTCTTTAATCTGTTTTCTACTATAGGGTAACGGTGCTTTGAGTCTGTTGTCACAATGAATCTTTTCTTAATTCTGCTTCGCAGACCTGCTTTCTTCATCAAACGGGCAACCCTTGGCCTGGAAATATTGAATTCTCGTTTTCTTAATTCCCTCGTTATCCTTGGGCTGCCATACGTTTGTTTGCTCTCTTTATGGATAATAGTTATCTGCCGGGTTACTTCTTCATTCTCCAATAGCCGTCGGGGAGGCTTACTATGAAGCCAATGATAGTAACCGCTTCTGCTCACTTGTAAAACTTTGCACATCTTTTCAATGGTAAATATAGAGCTGTTTCCTTTTATGAATTGGAAGATTTTCCATCGTTCTTGGAAAAGATGCTTACTGCCTTTTTTAAAATATCCCTTTCCAATTGAGCTTCTCTCAAATCTTTCCTAAGTCTGGTAATCTCAGCTTCCTGATCTGTTTGTTTAATATTACCCTGACCAGGAAAACTAATTTCCTTACTTTCTAAATACTCCCTTCTCCAACGATAGATCAGCTCGGCACGGATACCAAGTTCTTCTGCCAATTCTGGAATATCTTTCCTGTTTTTACTGAGCTCAATTGCCATCAATTTGAACTCCTTGTCATACTGTCTTCTGGTTTTTGACATAGCGTTAAGTTATTAAATTTTAGCTTAACTTTCTGTCCAATCAAAGGTAGCAGTTCCACTGCCCACCTGGCGCAAGTTTAACATCGTGTAACTTGTGCCAGGTTTTCAAACCTACAACCTGGTACTCGCCTGCTTTACCATCTTGTTCTTCCACTCATAAAACGTGCCCTCCACTATTTTTTCACGGGCAGTGTTCATCAGCCACAGGTAAAAGCTCAGGTTTTGTATGCTGGCTATTTGCGCGCCCAGCATTTCGCTGCTTATTACCAGGTGGCGCAGGTAGGCCTTGCTGTAGGTAGTATTGGTAAAGCCCCCCAACTCCTCATCAATGGGCGAAAAGTCCGCCTTCCACTTTTCGTTACGTATGTTAATAATACCCTGCGTGGTAAACAACATGCCGTTGCGGGCATTGCGGGTAGGCATTACGCAGTCAAACATGTCTATTCCCAGCGCTATGGACTCCAGCAGGTTTTCGGGCGTTCCCACACCCATCAGGTAGCGTGGCTTGTCTTCTGGTAGTATCTTGCATACCACCTCCGTCATCTCGTACATCATCTCCGCAGGCTCCCCTACTGATAGGCCGCCAATGGCGTTGCCCTCGCGGTTAAAGCTGGCAATAGCCTCGGCAGACTTTTGCCGCAGGTCTTTGTACACGCTGCCCTGCACTATGGGGAACAGATGCTGCTCATAGCCATACAGTCCCTCGGTTGTGTCAAAGCGTTCGCAGCAGCGTTTCAGCCAGCGGTGCGTCATATCCATAGAGGTCTTGGCGTACTTATATTCGCAAGGGTAAGGCGTGCACTCGTCAAAAGCCATTATAATGTCCGCCCCTATCTTGCGCTGTATGTCCATCACATTCTCTGGCGTAAAGGTATGCTTAGAGCCATCTATATGAGACTTAAAGGTGGCCCCCTCCTCTTTTATCTTCCGTATTTCCGAAAGCGAGTACACCTGGTAACCCCCGCTGTCCGTTAGTATAGGCTTGTCCCAACCGATAAATTTGTGTAACCCTCCCGCCTGTTGCAATACATCCAACCCGGGGCGCAGGTACAAATGGTAAGTATTGCCCAGTATTACCTGCGCTTTTATGTCGTTTTGCAGTTCCCGCTGGTGCACTGCTTTCACCGTTCCCGCCGTACCCACCGGCATAAATATAGGGGTTTGTATAAGGCCGTGGCTGGTGGCTAACTCCCCCGCCCGGGCTTTGGAATCTTTGTCCTTTGATTGTATTTTAAAAAACATGTTGTATAATCTTCTGCAAAAGTATGGTATTTATGCTTCTTTGTCTTTATTTTGACCAAAAGAGCTGCCCTTGACACTTATTATTTTTTACCTTTTTGTAATTTCTACTGCCATACAGCTTTTTTACTTCCTGTTTTTCTTTATCCGCATCACGTTTTTTAAACCCTATGCCCCTTTCATCAGCAGAGGAGTTTCGGTAGTGGTGGCCGCCCACAACGAGGAAAAGAACCTGCAAAAGCTGCTGCCTGTGCTGCTGGCGCAAGACTACCCCGATTTTGAGATTATAATAGCCAACGACCGTTCCACAGACGGCACGGCGAGTATTATTGCCACTTACCCATCAATAAAAACAATAAATATTACGGAAGCGCCAGAGGGCGTTAACCCTAAGAAGCACGCCCTAACCCAGGCCATTACTGCGGCTGGCAAAGAGCTAATATTGCTTACAGATGCAGACTGCCTGCCCCTTAGTCGCCAGTGGATTAGAAGGATGGCCGCTGGCTTTACAACGGGCAAAGAGCTGGTAATAGGCTACTGTCCTTACGAGGAACGCAAGGGCTTTCTGAATACCCTTATCCGTTACGAAACGTTTTACACGGCTGTGCAATATTTTTCCCTTGCCCTTGCTCGTTTGCCCTATATGGGAGTGGGCAGAAACCTGGCCTATACCAAAGAGTTGTTTGTAAAAACCAATGGTTTCCAGTCTCACCAACACATTACCGGCGGAGACGACGATCTTTTTATTAATGAGGCTGCTACGGCCAATAACGTAGCGGTGGAACTGTCTTTGGAAAGCCAGGTGGTAAGCTACCCAAAAACCACCTATAAAGAATGGCTAAGCCAGAAAACCAGGCATTTATCTGCGGGAAAACACTATAAACTCAAAAATAAACTATTAACAGGAGTTTTGGCCCTCTCCCTCATCTTTTTTTACCTATGCGGTGTCTATCTATTTATTTCTAATTATCTTATTTCCTTCACAATTACCCTATTTCTGTTTAGAACTTTCGTTTTAATTTGTAGCTTTGCATTTATTTCAAAGAAATTAAAGGATAACTTTAATCCGGCCTTATTACCCATTTTGGACTTTGTGTATGTACTAAATTACATTTTCCTGGGAATAAAAGCGCTTAGGAAGAACGACAATAAATGGATCTGAATAATAACGAAGAAAAAGAGTTCTCGGAAAAGGCCAAAAGGGACTTTAAACTGATAGAGCTGGCCAAAGAGACGGGAGATGAAAAGGCTTATGCAGAGCTAATGCAACGCTACAAAAAGCCTGTCTACCACATGATCCTGAAAATGGTAAGAAATGTGGACGACGCCGAAGACCTTACCATAGAAGCGTTTGCCAAAGCCTTTAAGAACCTTCGCAAATTTAATCCTGAGTTTACCTTCAGCACCTGGCTCTTCCGTATAGCCACTAACAACTGCATCGACTTTATAAGAAAGAAAAAGCTAGATACCCTTAGCATTAATAATCCTTACAAAAACGACGAGGGCGACTCTACTGACATAGACATTAAAGACGTAAACCTGGACCCCCAGGAAGAGGCTATAAAAAGCCAGAAGGTAGAGATTATACAAACCATAGTTACCAAACTACCTTCTAAGTACCAGACCCTGGTAAGACTGCGTTATTTCGATGAACTTTCTTACGAAGAAATAGCAGAGCAAATAGACGCTCCACTGGGAACGGTAAAGGCGCAACTGCACCGCGCCCGCGAGTTGCTGTACGACCTTATAAAAAACCGCAAAGATTTTATATAGTCCTTGGAACTGGTTTTAAAATACTTTCCAGACCTTAGCCCCCTTCAGGTTCAGCAGTTCCAGCAATTAGGTGAACTATACGCCGAATGGAACGAAAAAATAAACGTTATTTCCAGAAAAGATATTGATTTCCTGTACGAAAGGCATGTGCTGCATTCCCTTGGCATAGCTAAAGTAATACAGTTTACTTCCGGTTCCTTACTGCTGGACGTAGGCACCGGCGGCGGATTTCCCGGTATTCCCCTGGCCATTCTATTCCCTGATTCTCATTTTCATTTGGTAGATTCCATAGCTAAAAAGATAAAAGTGGCGCAGGAGGTTACTTTGGCTTTAAAGCTGAAAAATGTAAAAGCCGAACAAATAAGGGCAGAAGAAGTTAAAAACAGGTATGATTTTGTGCTAAGCAGAGCCGTAACCCAACTGGCGCCTTTTTACGAATGGGTAAAGGGTAAATTTTTGAAAGAAAACCACAATGCCCTTGCCAACGGACTATTGTGCCTGAAAGGCGGCGAGCTGGACGAAGAACTGCAAACGCTTGGGAAAAAGTATAAGCTATATAACCTAAAGGATTTTTTTGAAGAAGAATTCTTTGAGACCAAAAAAGTAGTGCATATTCCGGCCTAGCATTTGGAAGTTTTACACAAAATCGCGTCCTTTATTCTTTAATTGATTCAACTAAAAGTTAAAATAATTATATATGAGAAAACTTATACTTCTGCTGGCTGCCTTTATTTCTGCAAATGCTTATGCTCAGTTCCCTGTAGACTCCACAACTAAAAAAATAACCTATACTGAAGTGGTTACCGTAACCGGAGCCAGCAAGGCAGACTTGTATGCCCGTGCAAAAAGCTTAAACGGTATACAGTCTAGCACACTAAAAGATGATAAAGCCAATGGTATATACAGCTACAAAGGCTCTTTTGGGGTGAAGTACCCTGCTCCGCAGGTAGGTATGGCCCATACCGGTACTGTTAGCTATGTTGTAACTGTAGTAAGTAAAGACGGCAAGTACAAATACACAGTGACCGATCTTACCCATGCTTCTGACAAAGGCAATGGAGGAGCTTTGGAAGGCGCATTACCAGCCTGCGGCAAATATACGTTGACTCTCTCTGGCTGGAACAACATAAAAAAACAAAGCCAGGAAAAAATGAATGAACTGGTAAAAGCCATTAAAAGCGCTATGGCTCCGGGAGTAAGCCCGGCTACCTCCACCGACTTTTAAGAATTTTAGTTTAAGTGTATAGTATAGGCTAACTGAATAGGTTAGCCTATTTTGTTTAATTGTAATACATAAATACAATACCCACGTCATGCATTGTGCATAAATAGGGCAGCTAACTCTTTAAAAAACTTCTCCCTTCCTCAAACATTTCTAACTCTTGCGTGTTTATACTGAGCTAAACCTGATAAACCCATGAATCCTAACCTGAAAGAACACGAAAGAGAACTGGTAAAACTGGTTAACTTTTTCAGAAAAAGAGCCGAAAGACTGCTAAAAGAAGGCAAACTAAGCGAGGAGCATTCCCAAATGCACGACTCCTGCCTAAACCTTATTTCTAAGCTGGAATTGCATGCCAACGTAAGGGCAAGCGTGCTGGAACAACGTAATACGCTGCAACACATTGTAAAAGACAATGCCCAGTGCCCGGACTGCAATAAAAACACCCACTTAAAATTTGTAGGCATAGCCACTCATGCTAAAGGTTGGAAATCTAACAAGTACAGATGCAGAAGGTGCAACATAGAGTTTATATGGAACAGGCCCAATAACCCCTGGGATTTAGCCCTGTTTATAGAAGACCATATAGCAGAACTTGAAAAAAGCAAAGAAGGCAAGAACGAGTCGGAACAAGCTCAAATAGACGTACTGATAGGCCAGATGGTAGATAGCCTGGCGCAGCTAAGGCCAGCCCTAGAAAAGTCTGACAGCGAGTTTTCTGAAATGGAGAACAGAGACCTGGACATGAAGAAAATAATTAGCCAGTTTAAGAAATTTCTGCTAATAGAAAAGGTAAAAATGGATGCCTGGGAAGAAAGTCAGATGTTGCAGTAAAAAATTACAAATTTCGGGATAAAATACCCCTTTCTGGTTGTTAGCTATTATAGAATGTGGAAAAGTTCTGCTTTTTAAGCCGTAACTTTATTCTGTAGTATATTAAAATCCAAGAATACCCAAAATGCCCGAATTTTCGCACCTGCATTGCCATACCCAATACTCTTTGCTAGACGGAGCCGCCAGCATAAGCGGACTAATGAAGAAGGCAAAGGCAGACAACATGAAAGCTGTTGCCCTAACCGACCACGGCAATATGTTCGGCGCTTTCTCCTTCGTTGCCGAGGCCAATAAACATGGCGTAAAGCCCATAGTAGGTTGTGAATTTTACATGGTAGAAGACCGCCACAAAAAAACATTTAACAAAGAAAATAAAGACAACCGTTACCACCAGCTACTACTTGCCAAAGACCAGGATGGGTATAAGAACCTTTCCAAGTTATGTTCCCTGGGCTATATGGAAGGTCTGTACAGCAAATGGCCGCGGATAGATAAAGAGCTAATCCTTAAATATCATAAAGGATTGATAGCTACAACCTGCTGCCTGGGAGCAGAAGTGCCGCAAACCATACTGAACAAGGGAGAGAAAGAAGCAGAGGAAGTGTTTAAATGGTGGCTGGACTTATTTGGTGAAGACTACTACATAGAACTGCAACGCCATAAACTAAAAGAACAGGAAGAAGTAAATAAGGTACTGGTAAAGTTTGCTTCTAAGTATGGAGTAAAAGTAATCGCTTCCAACGACTCGCATTACATAGATAAGAAAGACTACAACGCCCACGACATTCTGCTCTGCGTAAACACAGGCGAATTGCAAAAAACTCCCGTAGGCGATGGAAAGGGCTACCGCTTTGGTTTCCCTAACGATGAGTTCTATTTTAAGAGCCAACAGGAAATGAATGTATTGTTTGCAGACATTCCTGAAGCTTTGGACAACACCAATGAGATAGTAGATAAAATAACTCCCCCAAAGCTACAGCGGGATATTCTATTACCAAACTTTGCGCTCCCCATCGGTTTTACAAGCATGGACGAGTACCTGAAGCACCTTACTTATGAAGGAGCTTTAAAACGCTACAAAGAAATAACGGCAGATATAGAAGAACGGCTAAACTACGAGCTGAGTATTATTAAAACAATGGGTTTTGCGGGCTACTTCCTGATAGTATCGGACTTCATTGCCGCAGGCCGCAACCTGGGCGTTGCGGTAGGCCCTGGCAGAGGTTCAGCCGCAGGCTCAGCAGTAGCATTCTGTATAGGTATTACCAATATAGACCCTATAAAATACAGCCTGCTCTTCGAACGTTTCCTTAATCCGGAACGGGTAACCATGCCCGATATTGATATTGACTTTGACGACGAAGGCCGGCAAAAGGTTATTGACTATGTGGTTGACAAATATGGAAAGAACCAGGTAGCGCAAATAGTAACCTTTGGCACTATGGCCGCACGCTCCTCTATAAAAGACGTAGCGCGCACATTAGACCTTCCACTGGCCGATGCCAACTACCTGGCAAAGCTTGTGCCAGAAGCCCCCGGCACAACGTTGGCGAAAGCCTACAACGATGTGGAGGAGTTAAAACAACTGAAAAAGGTTGACGACCTAAAAGGTGAAACGCTAAGGCTGGCAGAAACGCTTGAAGGTTCTGTACGGAATACGGGCATACATGCAGCGGGTGTTATTATTGCCCCAGACGACCTTACCAACTACATCCCGGTATGCATCTCCAAGGACTCTGATCTACTAGTAACTCAGTTTGATGGCAAGCTGATCGAATCTGCCGGTATGCTAAAGATGGACTTTTTAGGTCTTAAAACCCTTTCCATCATAAAAGATGCGCTGACCATGATTAAGAAAAATCACGGCACAGACATTAACATAGACGAAATTCCCGAAGACGACGCTAAAACCTTTGCCCTTTACCAGCGTGGCGATACGGTAGGCACGTTCCAGTTCGAGTCCGACGGAATGCGCATGTACCTGAAAGACCTTAAGCCTACTACCATAGAAGACCTTATTGCCATGAACGCCTTGTACCGCCCAGGGCCAATGCAGTTTATACCAAACTTTATAAACCGTAAGCATGGCAAAGAAAAGGTAGAATATCCTCATCCCTTGTTGGAGGACATGCTGAAGAACACGCATGGCATTATGGTGTACCAGGAGCAGATTATGCAAACAGCGCAGATAGTAGCTGGCTACTCACTAGGCGGCGCAGATTTGCTTAGAAGGGCAATGGGAAAGAAGGACAAGGAGAAGATGGCCAAAGAGCGGGAGAAATTTATAAAAGGGGCTAAAGAAAAGAACAATGTAGAGCAGGCAAAGGCGGAAGATATATTTTCCATTATGGAAAAGTTTGCCGAATACGGTTTTAACCGTTCGCACTCTGCAGCCTATTCTGTAGTAGCGTATCAGACCGCTTACTTAAAAGCCAATTACCCTGCGGAATATATGGCCTCTGTGCTTACGCACAACATGAGCAATATAGACAAGGTCTCCTTCTTTATGGACGAGTGCAAACGGCAGAACATACAGGTACTAGGCCCAGACGTGAACGAAAGCGCCATGTATTTTGACGTTAACACCGAAGGTAAAATCCGTTTTGGATTGGGAGCTATAAAAGGAACCGGAGAAGCGGCGGTGGAATCTATAATAAGCGAACGAAATGAAAATGGCCCATTTACCAACATATTCGATTTTTCCCAACGGATAAACCTACGCACCGTTAACAAAAAGACATTTGAGTGTTTTGCCTATGCCGGAGCTTTTGACGGCTTTAAGAACATACACCGCGCCCAGTATTTCTTTACAACTGAAGGCGAAAACAGCAACCTGATTGAAAAAATAATTAAGTACGGCAATGCCTACCGCACAGAAAAAGCCGCCCCCCAAGCTTCTCTTTTTGGCGCGGCAGGAACAAATGAAATTCCCCAGCCCAAAATTCCTGTTTGCGAGCCTTGGGGAGATATAGAAAAACTAAGGTTTGAGAAAGAAGTGGTTGGCTTTTACATTTCCGGCCACCCTTTAGACCAGTTTAAGCTGGAACTGGACAAGTTTTGCAACTGCACGCTGGATAAGGTTATGGAAACCCGCAATAAAGACCTCAGCGTAGCAGGCATAGTTACCAAAACAGCGGTAAGGCAAACCAAAATGGGCAAATCCTTCGTACTATTTAGTATTGAAGATTATAACGACACCATTGAAATGGCCTTGTTTGGGGAAGATTTTCTAAAATTAGGGCATTGGATAAAGCCGGGAGAATTCTTATTTATAAAGGGCAAGGTTCAGCAGCGGTATAAAGATTCCGACCAATGGGAATTTAAGCCTTACCATATTGAGCTTTTAGCTGATGTAAAGAGTAAATTTAAAAAGATAGACCTTAACATAAACCTACCGCTTTTAAAGGCAGAAACGGTGCAAAAGCTGGAACAGGTATTGGGAGAAAGCAAAGGCAATTGCGAAGTAAGGCTTTATTTTACAGACAATTATGAAAATATTACCTTAGAAATGTATTCTAAGAAGTATAAGGTAGAAGTAAACAATGCTTTAACAGATAAGTTAAAGCTTATAGAAGGGGTAGATTATAAAATTTAGCAAGGGGGAACTATTACATCAAAAAAATAATTATGTTTACAATACAAAACTTTTTAATATAAAAATATGGGAAAAGCGATTGAAATAACTGACGCAAATTTCGAGGAAATTACGAATACTGATAAACCTGTTCTTGTAGATTTCTGGGCAGAATGGTGCGGCCCATGTAAAATGATAGGCCCGGTTGTAGAAGAACTAGCCTCTGACTATGAAGGAAAAGCCGTAATTGGCAAAGTAGATGTGGATAGCAACCCTAACACCTCTGCAAAATTCGGCATTAGAAGTATACCAACTTTGCTGGTAATAAAGAACGGTAAAATTGTAGAGAAACAGGTAGGCGCAGTGCCTAAGTCTGTATTAACTCAGAAATTAGACGCGCATATCTAGTAGTAACTATTACTATTATATAAAACATAAAAAGCCTCTTCATAAATGAAGGGGCTTTTTTATGCCTAAGTCCTAATCTTCAAACTATCTTAAAGAATGTGTATTGCGATAAGCGATAAGTTTATGGCAAGGCTTATTATAAATGTTATTACAACCCCCTTCATAGAAAGCAAGGAAATATTACTAACCATTGCCCCCATAGTACTAGCCGCCGCCAAAGCAATGCTTGGCCCAGTAATACCTTTATCCAAAAAAGAAGAAAGTAATACTACCGCAGGAGCCAGTATACAGCATTGTACTATTAGTATAAAAGACATAACCATGAACCTGAGAGGCTCAAGACTGTGGCACCAATTTGAGAAACGATCACTAAGTGTTAGCTCGTCTTGTAATAAAAAGTCATTTGTGCGTTGTGATGATGAGTGTGAATTGCTTATCGTTGCCATATTTGTATAAGTTTATGTTGTTTGATATACAAATCTCACACCATTTAACTTCTAAAAACATGATGAACGTCAATCTCAAAAATGATATTTCTCAAGAAGTACCTGTGCATCATAAAATGCAAAAAAAAACCGCCTTATATATATGTATGTAGTTACTGTTATTAATGATTCAACCCCGATACCCCGCCGGATACCACAAACTTCATCACTTCAGAACTTGGGGCGTGTAGTACTATAACTTGGTCTTTGGGAACTACAAACAAGTTGCCAGAGATGTTGTAGGAGTCTGGGAAGTAAACTGCAACTTTATCAGTAATATCAAGATATTTAAGATCGCTTTGCGTTATAAAGCCAATGCGCTGCATGTTTATTTCTTTGTTCCATCTTACCAGTACAGGCTGGCTAAACTTCTTCTTATCTCCTACAAAAGCGCCAGTAAGGTCTTTTACCGAGGAATATATAAGGTTGACTAATGGTATACGGTATATAAAGTTCTCGAAAAAAGTAAATACCGGTTTGGCAATGAGCGTTGAGCCTAAATAGCCTACTACCGTTATAATCGTTATCATAATAGCTAGCCCCACGCCTGGGTATGTTTCCATGTTAAAAAGGCGGGGAATAATACTATCTATCCACGAGATGCAGGCAAAAATGACATAAACTGTGAAGCCAATTGGTATTACGAATAAGAGCCCCTGTAGAAAATAGCGTAAAAATCGTTTCATTAATTTTAATTAAAAATCTGCCTTATGTGCGTAGCTACATTCTCCATAAGCCACATTGGCGTAGAGGTTGCTCCGCATATTCCTACAGAGTCGTTAGCATTAAACCAAGAGTTTTCTACCTCTGTTTCATTTTCTACAAAATAACTTTTAGGGTTTTCGGTTTTGCAAACGCTGTACAAAGCTTTTCCGTTAGAGCTTTTTTTACCGCTTACAAATACTATTACATCATGTTCATGCGAGAATTTTTGTAACTGTGGTTCCCGGTTAGAGACCTGCCTGCATATACTATCGTTAGCATCAAAAGCTTTTTCATTCTCCGGTTTCGTTTCTTTTATGCGTTCCTCTATCGCCGATTTTAATTTATAAAATCCTTTAGTGCTTTTGGTAGTCTGGCTAAAGAGCGTAACAGGTTTTGTAAAATCTACCTTTGCAAGGTCTTCCTCTGTTGTTACTACTATGGCTTTATTATTGGTTTGCCCGCTTAAGCCTATTACCTCGGGGTGGCCAACTTGTCCATATATTACTATTTGTCCATCTTGTTCCTCGCTATCGTCAAACGCGTTCTTTACTCTGTTTTGTAGTTTTAGCACTACAGGGCAGGAGGCGTCAATAAGTTCTATATTATTTTCCAAGGCTAACTGGTAGGTTTCTGCCGGTTCTCCATGCGCTCTTATTAGCACTTTACAATCTCTAAGGTTTTTAAGGTCATCGTGGTTTATTATCCGCAAGCCTTTTTCATAAAGCCGCTTTACCTCCATACCATTATGAACTATATCTCCAAGACAGTATAATGTGTTGCCATCCACCAGTTCGTCCTCCGCCATTTGTATGGCAAACTCAACTCCAAAACAATACCCGGAATTTTTATCTATAGTAACGGTCATATTAGCAAAAGGCCGCTGTGCGCCTCTATCATTTTAGTAGTAGCCAAGTTAACAATGATCTCAACCTGCTCATCAAGGGTCATGAAGGTAGTGTCCAGCTCATACGCATCAGAGGCTTGCTTTAACGGCCCTTCGCTTCTGGTGGTGTCAATATAATCTCTTTTAGCCAGGTTTTCCATAATCTCTTCCAGGTTTACTACCTGTTTTCGTTCCAGCAGCTCCAACTGTCTTCTGTGCGCGCGGGTATTGATCTCTGCGCACATAAACAGTTTTAGCTCCGCTTCAGGAAAAACAGCCGTGCCAATATCTCTTCCATCCATTACTACCCCCTTCTTTTTGCCCATCTTTTGCTGTTGCGCTACCATACTGTGCCGCACTTCAGCTATGGCGCTTACCTCGCTTACCTTGTCCGAGATGTACATTTTACGTATCTCATTTTCAACGTTAAATCCGTTCAGGTACGTTTCGTTCCTGTCCAGTTTTGGATTATATATAAAATGAATATGAACCTCTTCCAGAGCTTTTGAAATAGCTTTTGGATTGGTAAGATTGATATAGTGTTCGTGAAAATAAAGGGTAGTGGCCCTGTACATAGCGCCGGTATCAATGTAGGCATACCCTAGTTTGGATGCCACGGCCTTAGCGGTAGTGCTTTTTCCGCAGGCTGAGTAACCGTCTATAGCTATGATGATTTTCTTCATAACCAAATATACCAATTTAGGGCTACTAACTCAACAAAGAAAAATCAATTTTCCGTTCAGATAAACAGAAAGCTACGTAGTTTGTAACGAAATAGGATTTAAATAAGTGGCAATTGAAGTAAAAAAAGGCGGGTTTTTATAAAAACTCCGCCTTATATATTTTAGCCAGGATGGTTCTGCCCTTTTTTCATTTTCTTGCCGCCCTTAGGGTGCCAGTTTTGCTGCCTATGGCCTGATTTAATACAGGAAGAAGCGGCAAAGGAAACAAAAGAAATCAGGATAAACATTAATACTACTTTTCTCATCGGTTTATACAGTTAATCGTGTTATTCGGTATGATTTTTTCAAGGTAAGGCTCTATAAAAGCTCTTCTTTTCTCAACTAAATTAAAGGTCGTTTTACCCCGATTTTTAAAGTTATAAAAAAAGTGGATATAACTAGTAAAAAAATATAAGAGTTTTTATCTTCCTATAGCAGTTAACAAATCTGATTGGGTAATAATATGCACCTGGTTATTATTATCCCTAACCATCAGAGCATTATTCCCTTCTGTTATAAAAGATGAAAGCACGTCTAGCGTATTATCTAAGCCTACAAAAGGAAACGGCTTGTCCATTACCTCATGCACGGGTCGGTCTCTTAGCGAAGGGTCTGCTAACAGTTGTTTAAGAGCCTTTGCATCCGTTAGGCTTCCCACATAATACTCTCCATCAGTTACAGGTATTTGCGATATTCCTGCAGTAGTTAACTTAGCAATGGCTTCGCCCATTTTTTCATCCTTATTGGCAGAAATAATAACTCCATTCTTTCTGCCTTTTATAATGTCATTAGCAGTGGCAAACCTACCAGACTCCAGGTAGCCGTGGTCTTTCATCCAGTTGTCGTTGTATATCTTGCCGAGGTAGCGCGTTCCGTGGTCTGGCAGAATAATTACCATTACATCGTTTTCCTTCAGGTGTTCCCTGGCATATTCCAACCCTCCGAACACCGCAGAACCGCTAGACCAGCCTACAAACATCCCTTCCTCTTTGGCCAGCCTGCGCGTCATAATAGCAGAATCCTTATCCGTTACTTTTATGAATAAGTCAATTAGGTCAAAATCAACATTTTTTGGAAGAATATCCTCCCCTATTCCTTCGGTTCGGTAAGGAAATACTTCATTCTCATCAAATATGCCTGTTTCCTTATATTTCTTGAATACTGAGCCATAAGTATCTATGCCAATGGCTTTTATAGCGCTATTCTTTTCCTTAAGTAATTTAGATACACCGCACATAGTGCCGCCTGTGCCAACGCCTGCTACAAAATGGGTTATTTTACCTTCGGTATCTCTCCATATTTCCGGCCCGGTAGTCTCGTAGTGGGCGGCCGTGTTAGAAAGGTTATCGTACTGGTTTGGGTAAAACGAATTAGGAATTTCTTTATTTAGTCTTGCCGCTGTTGAGTAGTAGGATTGCGGATCTGAGGGCGCAACGTTGGTAGGGCATACTATTACTTCGGCACCTAATGCCCTTAGCACATCTATCTTTTCTTTAGATTGTTTATCTGTTGTAGTAAATATACATTTATAGCCTTTGGCAATGGCGGTTAGCGCCAAGCCCATTCCTGTATTGCCCGATGTGCCTTCTATAATAGTGCCTCCCGGCTTCAGTTTTCCTGCTTTTTCTGCATCTTCCACCATTTTAAGAGCCATGCGGTCTTTTACAGAATTGCCTGGGTTAAAATACTCTACCTTTACAAGCACGGTTCCTTTTATTCCTTTTGCCAACTTATTAAGTTTAACCAGGGGAGTATTGCCTATAGCCTCTATTATTGAATTGTAGTACATAATAATTTTAAAACGAATTACAAAATTAGGGAATTAAATCCAGAAATTCACCTGTATTAACACCCTGACAAACCCTAATTTTAGTGGTATCTGCTCTATTTTAAGAAAAATTTGACTTTGGCAATAACTTTATGTATTGATAACGGTTTATTTTATATAAGAGAACGGAGGGAGAAATGGAAAAATTCAACAAAAATATATGGTCAGCTACACTTTCTGACGTAAGTATAAACACTAGCGGCGAACTTTGCGAAGTTGTAGATTTTGGTAGCGAAATAGTAGAATATAAAATAAACGGAGTTACCGAACATATTATATATGGCATATTTTTCAGTTTCAATCAGAAATCTGAAACTAGAAACTAGATAATTGTTAGGAAAGCATTTAAGAAGCGAAGTAAGTTATACATTATGTATGGCTTACTTTTTTATCTAACATGAATCTCCAAAGCTTAGAAGGGACTAGTTTTATTCTTTAAACTACTGATTAGCCCCAGCCAGCAGGTATAGCACAGCCATACGTACTGCTAAGCCATTTTCTACTTGGTCAAGAATAATGGAATGCTGCGAGTCCGCTACATCGCTGGAAAGTTCTATACCCCTGTTTATTGGGCCAGGGTGCATAATTACTATTTCTTTATTCAGGGAATCTAGCAGGGCTTTAGTGATGCCGTAATAGGCAGAATACTCACGTAAGGAAGGAAAATACTTTATGGTTTGGCGTTCTAGCTGAATCCGAAGCACGTTGGCAACGTCGCACCAAGCCAATGCCTTTTTTAAATCAAGCTCTACTTTTACGTTAAGCTCTTTTATATAACGTGGCAACAGGGTAACCGGGCCGCATACCATAACCTCCGCTCCTAATTTCTGCAAGGCAAATATGTTGGAAAGCGCTACACGGGAATGGAGTATATCTCCAAAAATACATACCTTTTTACCTGCCACTCCGCCCAGCTTTTCCCTAATGGAATAGGCATCTAGCAATGCTTGCGTAGGATGCTCGTGTGTGCCATCGCCTGCGTTTACTATTTTTGCTTTTATGTGTTTTGCCAGAAAGTGCGGAGCCCCTACGCTGGCATGTCGCATTACAATCATATCTACCTTCATGGCCAATATGTTGTTTACCGTATCCAGCAGTGTCTCCCCTTTTTTAACCGAACTTGAAGACGATGAGAAATTAACTACATCTGCAGAAAGGCGTTTTTGGGCAAGCTCGAACGAAAGGCGGGTGCGGGTAGAGTTTTCAAAAAATACATTTGCAATAGTTATATCTCTGAGCGAGGGCACTTTTTTGATGGGGCGATTGATAACTTCTTTAAAATTATCGGCAGTTTCAAAAATGAGTTGAATATCTTTTTCTGTAAGTCCTTTTATACCAAGTAAATGCTTTACACTTAGTTGCTGCATTAGTTTATTTCTTTTTTACTAACCATACATTATCCTCTTTTAAACCTTGTTCCTTCAGCTCCACTACTATCTTTTCGGACTCCAGGCAATTTACTTCCATGCCTACATAATTGGCATAAATGGGAACGTGCCTGCTGTAGCTACGGTCTATTAAGGCAAGCAGCTCTACTTTGCTTGGCCTTCCAAAAGCGATCATAGCGTCCAGCGCAGCCCTTACGGTTCGCCCTGTGTACAATACATCATCTACCAGAATTACTTTTTTATCTTCAATTATGAAAGGCACTTTGGTGGCATTGGCTTTTAAAGGCGCGTCCTGCTTACGAAAATCGTCCCGGAAAAATGTAGCGTCAAGATACCCAAGGGTTATTTTCTTCTTAAGAATAAGTGAAAGCTTCTGGCATATACGCTCTGCAAAGAAAACGCCGCGGGGTTGAAGGCCTAATATATGAGAATCGCTAAAATCGCCGTGGTTTTCAATGAGCTGATGGCATAACCGCTCTATGGTAATGGCAAGTAACTGACTGTTTATTATATTTCTTTTTTGCATTCAGCAATAAAGTTTTGCAAAGATAGAAAAACGAAGCTAATGTTAAAGTAGGATTGAGATTTAAAAATAATGAGATGAATGCTAATAATTTGGTTTATGTGCTTTAAAGAGATATTTTTAGCCACAGATTTTTTATAACTATAACAATTACAGTATTATCCATTATGATCCAATTAAGTAAAAACTATGCTTTAGCCTTGCTATTTTTAATTTCTATAAACGTTTGCAAAGCCCAAATTACATTGGAGCATTCGTTTAGCGGCAACAGTTTCATTAATAATACAACTACCTCTTCTACACAATTCTTTTATATCAATTTTGTCTTGGCAGGTCCAAAACTTATAAAAAGCACTATTAGCGCTGCTAATGTTGATACAATTGTTATATACAATACCGACTATTCTATTTATAAATCAATTGCTCTTCCACTTTCTGGTAGTACGCCTAACATTGTTAATATATCAGATAACTTATTTAACAGCGACTCCAAGATTGAATTTGCTTATCAGACTTTTTACAATGCGACTGATCCCTACAACAGATGCGCTTTTACTATATTACAAGATGATGGGACAACAATTTTCCAAAGGGATTCTTGTACTGATTATACCGATGAATTAATAAATAATGATGCCGATGGGTTAGATTATGGAGGAATAATTCATAATATCAGCGGCGCATGGAAGATGTTTTTAACAATATACAATAACCCTACTGGGGGAAATTCGCCTACCTATACCATGGAAGTATATGCTCTGCCGGGATCTCAGCAAATTGCTTCTGTTGCCAAACCTATTAAAGCTGATCCTTTTAACTTGTCTAACCCGTATCCTAACCCTTCTTCTGATATGGCTGCCATTAATTTTAAACTTCCAGCTTCAATTTCTGAAGGGGAGATAGTAATTTATGATGAGCAGGGCGAACTGGTAAAAACATTAAGAGTAGATAATACCTTTGGCAAAGTACTGCTTAATAACTCTGGCCTTTCTGCAGGCACATACTTTTATTTGATTAAAGCCGGCAATGACGCTTCTGATACAAAGAAGATGGTGGTAGTTCCTTAACACTAAGCAGCCTTTGCGTGCTGTGTTTCATTTGGCGTTACCTTCTTGCTCTTATTTTGTGGATATGCTATATCCAGAATAAGATTGATAACAAAGTCTATAACGTGGGCTAACGCGGTGAACAACAGACGTATTGTAGCCAGTATTAGCATAAAAATAATTAAACCAATCATTCTTCCCTCCTATCCTTATTGAGTAGTTACTTATATACTAGTAACTTGCGGAGGACTACTTATGTTTTAGTTTTTCTTATTTATTGCCTCCCATAGCAATAATTTTATGGTATTCTTGCTCTGTTAGGGCGGCTACGGAAAGCCTGCCTAAGCGCACCAGTTGAATGTCTTTAAGGGATAGCTCGGCTTTTATCTCTTCCAGGGTAACGGGCTTTTTAAGCTTTTCTACTGGGGCTAAGTCTACCACTACCCAGTTGGTATCTTCTGTAGTGGGGTCCTGGTAATGCTCTTTGGCTACTTTGGCAATGCCCACTACTTCTTTACCCTCATTGCTATGGTAGAACAGTACCCGGTCATTTTTCTTCATGGCTCTCAGGTTGTTACGGGCGGCATAGTTCCGCACTCCCTCCCACATGGTGGATTTGTCTTTCAGCAATTGCTCGAACGAGTACTTAAAAGGCTCTGATTTTACTAACCAATAGTTCATAAACGAATATATAATTTTAAGTTTAGAGTGTAAAGTTTAAAGAAAAAAAGCATGGCCAACTGGCATTATTCGTTAAAAATTTCCAACGCTCGCTCCTACCCAGTTCAATTTACTAGCTAGGCAGGTAAAATAGGATTTTTTGTGCTACTTATTAAAATGCAATTGCATAGGTTTTCTTACACGACTTAAAATTGGCACTTGTTATTGGGCTTGTTATCGCTTGTTAATTCCCTTGTTAATTGTGTTGTTAATTTTTTTTACAGGTAATATTTGCAGCTTTTTTGCAAGGTTTTTGGGGATAAAATTGGCACAAGAAATGACCACCCTTAACCCCTCCTGAAAACCAGAAGGGGAGTTCGTAACCTACTACAATAATAATCCGGACGAAAAATAATGATAGCACAAAAAGAGTAATGATGTCAGATAGCTAATTTATGTTTATATTAGTATATGCGAAAAGATGAAATAAAGATAGAAATTCAAAAAATTATTGACCGATTTCCGGAGAATGTGCTGGAAGATATTTATCTAAAGCTTAAAGAACTATCTGATGAATCTCCTGACTCTGTTAAACTTTCTCATAACCTTAATAAAATTCTGAGCGAAGATAAAGAATTGCTCAAAAGGCTTGCTCAATGATTAGAGTTAAAGAAGTTATTACTATACATAAACTACTGGTAGAGAAATTTGGCGGCGCAACAGGAATAAGAGATAAAGGATTACTAGAGTCATCGGTATTAAGGCCTTTCGCAACTTTTGATTCTTAAAGAGCTTTATCCCTCGGCAGTAGAAAAAGCTGCTGCTATAGCGGAAAGTATTATTAGAAATCATCCTTTCACAGATGGTAATAAACGAACAGGATAAACCCTTATGAGACTTTTTTTATTGAACGAGGGATTAGATATTTCTGCGTCTGAAGATGAAAAATACTTTTTTATAATTCAGATCGCGGAAGGGAAACTATCATTAGAAGAGATTAGCAATTGGATTAAATCTAATTTAATAAAGGCGACTCTTTAGCTTCAATACAGCATAGCACACATAACTACACCATGAGTAAAGTCGCATTAATAACAGGGGCAACTTCGGGGATAGGGCTGGCAACGGCGCAGGCCTTTGCCGAAGCTGGTATTGACCTTATCCTCTGCGGGCGCAGGCAGAAACGCCTAAAAGCTGCTCAGGAAGAGTTATCCAAAAAAGTACAAGTACACACGTTGAGTTTCGATGTGAGGAATCAGCATGAAGTAATAGAAGCGCTGAACAGTTTAAGCGGCAACTGGAGGAACATTGATATACTTGTGAACAGCGCTGGTAACGCATACGGTCTTGCTCCCATACAGGACGGAAACACGGCGGACTGGGACGCTATGATTGACGGCAATGTAAAGGGACTGCTGTATGTATCTAAAATCGTAATACAGGAAATGGTAAGGAGGCAGAGCGGACATATAGTAAACCTAAGTTCTGTGGCGGGGAAACTGACGTATGCCAATGGGGCGGTGTATTGCGCTTCTAAAAAGGCGGTGGAGGCAATCAGCGAGGGCATGCGGCTGACCTTACACAACATGGGATTAAGATTACCAATATTGCCCCTGGGGCCGTTGAAACGGAGTTTTCGCTGGTACGGTTTAATGGGGATGCCGAGCGCGCCAAAAAGGTATACGAGGGCTTTGAACCTTTAAAGGCCAAAGACATTGCGGACGCTATTTTGTACGCTGTTTCAGCGCCTGCTCATGTTACTATTGCAGACGTAACTATTTATGCCGCTGCTCAGGCAGGGCCGACTAGTATTTTTAGGAAGTAGATGGGCTTGTGAAGAGGAGTTCATTTGGCTTCCTTCCTCGGCTGGAAGGGCCGAGTCTCTGTATTGACAAAGTAACTAATAGTAAGTACTAACCTAACTAATAACTAATGGATTCTCAATTTCAACTTTTTTGCACTTCATCCGCTGGCTCGCTGGGGGCGGGCATTGCAGCGCAGCTAAAGGT
>FTLB01843325.1_pt1 | contig 20497 bp, 15 predicted proteins | sample 1658291 | NCBI WGS metagenome assembly FTLB01 (sample SAMEA3914812, study PRJEB12502) | metagenome | biome: forest; material: soil | place: Canada | collected 2011-07-07 | depth 0.1 m
TTTTTTTTTGTCTTTTTCTTTTTCGAGCTAAGGAGGGGCAGCTTTCGAGCTTTATCTAGGGAGGAATCCTAGCTCTCTTCGGTAGGACCGGGGCGACGGTTTAAACCTGCCGACTGCGACTTGACGTGCTTATCAGCAATGTAACACTTCCAAGAGCATTTCTGACCCAATTGATTTACACACGTTGCTCTCGTTACTTAAACAACAAATTGAAACTTCCTGGACCGATCACGGATCTATTTTTGACGTTCCTTATCTGAGCGCCGGGAGAATCGAAGCGTTTCCCCCTCTTCCTAAGAATCACGAAAACTTCCGACAGCTGCAACACACAAGAATTGTACTGGAACTCTCGGCCGTTTCGTTCAGTTATGTATTGACAGGAAGTAATTCCATCATTTACTCTACTCCGTTTTGGAGCTGTGCCCGTTGTGCCAAAGCTACCCCGCTATGGCGCGATCAGATAAACCCCTCTATCAGCTCTATCAGCCCGGCCAGGGAGGGCCTGGACCGCTGCAGGTACAGTACAGCTCCATCACACTAAGCCTCCTGTGCCCATATGTGGCACTGTGAACAGGGCAACAGGGGAAACCAAAGCAGCGTGGGCACAGTAGATAGTCGGTGATACGGTGCAACATTTCGTACTTTGGTGTTGTGAAGTTGTTCGATCAACAGCCGACTGGTCTTGTTCCATCTTCCTCTAGCACTCCCATCATTATTTGGGTCTGAGTAGAAGCCCGCAAATTTCTAGTACTATCACATACAGCAAGTATGTAACCTAGTAAAGGAGTTGCCGATGCTGGCCATGTCAACTGGGTAGGGGTGTGGCGAAGTGAACGGATTATAGACACGGGCGAATGATGAGTCTCAACAGTATCTAGGCTGCCAGGTTATACCTAACCCTACCGCCTCACCTTATCCCTAGCTACATTACTCATCTGTCAAATCGGCTTGCATGGTTGTAGATGAGGTTTTGTTTCCTGGGCCATCCCAATTGAGGGCCACGACTTCAAGAGGAGACAGATGGCAGGGACTCGGAGTGTCCCACAGAGGCGACAGCGCAGAGGCAACGGCAAGCCTCGAAATCTTGTCCAACCATTGAGTCGAGAAGGGGCTCCATCACTCCTTGTTCATGCAGACGATTATACCCATCTGTGTGCGGGCCAGGTCCTGACTTGTCCTGGTCTCGTCCTGGGGTCTTACATGACCCTTTCCTAGAGCAACCATGGAGGAAGTAAAGACGTAGATAGCAGTATAAAGGGCCTTGCAGATCACTGCGTATGCTAGCAAGTTATTGAGTCTAAAATCGGTGAACATTCGGACGGGAACAATCAAAGACATGCCGAGTAGAACACTGAACCAACTGTCACATTATAGTGAAAGAAATAGATCAATCACAAAGTAGGTAAGGAAGAAGAGGTCTCGGAGTGTAAACAGTGCGATTTATAATTGCTATCTCTGTAGACTCCTTGGGTTAGTGACGGAAACATCAACAGTCAATGCTTGCATGGGGAGACTCACTTAGTTGACGCACTTCTAGAATCTGTCTCCATGATTCCTACCCACATCCTCTATAGTAAAAGAGGCAGAAAGTAATCATTCCATGAATAGGAGATAGGAGATAGTATAAATCTCAAAAATCACCTCCTAAATGAGTATGGCCATTGAGCCATTTGTCCATAAGCTGACCCAAGCTGTCGAAATCCATTTGTCATAATCTTCGCTGCAGGGGGAGGTGGCAAAGAAAGCATGGCAGAACAACTAAGAGAAGCCTGAGTTCCTAAGGGGAAAACAATCAGTATTTCTCTCTCACTCACCCTATTATCTGGAGACACACCTTCATTATCACCATACTATCGTGGCTGGTCCTGGGTTGTAGGCGACGATTTCGAGTGGCACAAGTTGATTCACTCGCCTGAGCCGTTTCACCCGCGCATCTGTAGACGAATAATGTCAGATGAAGCCCAGAAGAGAATGTTAATTGCAGCTTTCACGTACCTAGAGTCGGAAGGGGCGGAGAACCATAGGAGGAAGACGACGCGGTCGGCCAGGCCTGTTGTAAGGGTGTTCCAGATCCCTCAGAAGTCTCGGGTTCAGGGGTATCAAGGCGTTGATAGCATCAAATTGATCGTCTCTGGTGGTAGATGGATCTCTCAGGTATTCGGCAAAGTTTCTCATGAACAGCATGACTAGAATCACTCCGTCCAGCATCAAGATCCGGAAGGGAAAACCCGGCAGACGCAAATACTGGAACCGATCAGGATTCTCCTCGTAGCGGGGATTGTAGAGGTAAGGCATTTTGTCGAAAGAAGAAGCTTATGCCGATAAAATTCACCGTGTTTGGAGTCAAAGAGGATGGATATGTTTGTGGTATGCAACTTGGGGTGGAAGTGTTGCCTTTGTTGAAACAACAACCAGGTCCAAGGTTGAAATGGAGATATTCGCGTCTGAACTGCAGATTTTCAAATCAAGAAGGTACGTTTACATAGCACTGAAGGTCACGAGATAGAAAAGAGACGGGTAAAAGATTGTTAGGCACGTGAGGTAAGGTCGGCGTCTTTCTAGCCCAGGATCCAGTGACAGGGCCTCCTACCAGGATTCACAACGCTTAACCTGGTCACGACTTCCTCTTCGTAGTCTTCATTATCCAAAAATGGAAGTTAAGAGGTGGCGTGCTCGAAACGGGAAGATCCTGTGCGGTACAAAGGTACCCAAACAGGCTTGGACAAGGCCAGGCCAGACACATGGCAGTACCCTGAGTCGGAGACTGGAGTATGAAAAAGGGAATATGAATAGTCCAATGTCATCTTGATAAGAAACCAAAGCCTGGGCAAGAATTGAATTCTAGATCTTGCAATGAGTTCGGTGTGTCTCTTTTGGGGTATCATATGTACCATCACCCCCATGTACCCGATGTGCCTCCCACTCAACCAGAGAGCTACCAGGTAGGTACCTAGGTAGGTGAGGCTCAAGTAGTACATAGGGAACTTGCTTTCCGAAAGATCGTGCCTTCCCAGTTGCCTTGTCTAATGACAGGCTGAGCATGATCTGATGTGGCCTGGATCGGGTAGGGCAGGGTTGTTCACCTTAACCTCGACACAATTTATATTTCTGTTGCGCACTGGAATTCCGTCCCCAACATCTCACAATCAAATCAACTTGGTTCCTTGCGACTTATCATCCAAAAAGAAACCTAGCACTGCAGGCTTCCAAGTAGAGCCCAGCGGATATCCTCACTCTGTCACCCAACCATCTACACAAAGTCAGATCATCCATCCTTCAGCGAAGCAGCCAGCCTAGGCCACAGCAGTTTTCGAGCATCATCAAGCACCACAGATTCTAAAAATCCTTGAAGACAGCTCTAAAATGTTTTACAGTCAGGATCGTAAGTACGAGCCAAGTCATCTAGAGCTTTGGCTTTCCCCTCTCGCCTTCTACTACAGTCCCCTGACGAGTCATCTTCGCAGTCCTCCACAGTGATAATGACGACGAGGTCGCGACCGTCTGGTGAGTGAACAACTATGAGACATCAGGGCATGTTGTTTGGCGTCGAACACTACTGATCAGAGCAGGACCATGGCCAATGCCAATGGCAAAGCCAAATCCAACAAAAATTCGGCCACCCGCAAAGCAATCGAAGGGGTCGATATTGAAGGGACATGCAAGAAGATTATTAACCCGGGTCCCCCTCTGGCGCTGCCACTCCAGAGCCATCTACTTGTTGGGGTCACGCGAGTCTTCAGTAGAAAGTGCGATTTCATTCTGCAGGACTGCGAGAGAGTGAAGTCCCAGATGCGGCGGGTCGAGTCCTCCGTGGCTGGCTATGGTGACCATCTCGATATGAACCTAGGAGGCAAGAGGTAAGCTGTTCTACTTTCTGAGTTTAACACTGAGTCGCCGCTGGGAGACTGTCTGCTAAAAACTCTCAATAGGATGGGCATGTCAATTCTGAGCGACGATCCAAACTTCCATCCTGATTACAATCTACCCCCGATGCCTGTGGGTTCTCTCAAACACATTGTTTCCACGCAGGCCCATGATACACCCAGCGCTGGAACCTTCCTTTCTCCTCCTACAACGCAGCCTCTTGTAATGACCCTGTCCGGCCAGACTCGACTCCCTGTTGACTCGGCAGCTGAGCAGCATCACACATTCCTCATCACGGTCAACACTCACGGGTCTTTGAACTCACCTGGGAACACTTGGACTTTGATGCCCCAAGATGTTGATGATGCACAGAGCTCCCAAACTCTGTCCGTTGGATTCACATTTGATGGCTCTGGCGACGAATGGCAGGCAATGAGAGATGATGTGGGTTTCCAGATCGATGAGAACGGCAACGTCCAAGATACCCAGGTCGATATTCAGCCTAACATCCAACCTACGGCCGCCCCTGCTATTGCTGGCTCATCCCGGTTGGCCTCGTTTGAGGTTCTGGAGGCTCATGGACACCCTAACGAGAGTGAGGGCATCCCTGCCATTCCTTCCACTGACCATCACCTTGGACAACTCGACATGCAGACTGAAGTCCGAGATACCGTCGTGGTTAAAGGTTCCAGCGCTCATATCATGTCTGACACTAGCTCGGATCCCGAATGGCTTCCTGCGGCTGAAGAGACGGCAAAGACTAAATCGAAGGCTCACGCCAAGGCCAAATCGAGGCGACACGGAAGGGGGCTCGAGAAATTGATCAGGCCTGATCTGGAGACAAAGGTTTCCATTGAAGAGTACACTCGGTGGAACCGTGACTACGTCGTCATCCAAAATGAAGCTCGTGAGCGTGCCAAAGCCACCAAGTTGTCACGAGTCACGGCGGCTCAAGTGCGAGAGAGCACGTGGAACACCATGTTCGGTGCTGGAATCATGGGTGTCGGAACCATGGCTGCATTCCACAACGTCCCCGATCATCCACTCGCCCAGATGTTCTCCGGCAAAGCCCTCGAGGAGTCAGTTCTTAGCATGGCTCTCGGCAGACCCATCAAGCTCGGCAGCGATTCTGGCACCAACTCCAAGGTCCGTTCCGCATCCGCGGCCTTGAGTGATCATGAAGGACGTCGTACTCGTCGCCGACTCTCGGATGAAGATGGGGGCGAGGATTCCGCCGCGCCGGAGGTCGAAGTTGGCCGAGAGCACCCAGATGTCCCAGATGTACCTTCAGATGTCGTTCTTCCGTGGAACCACTCTTCGTTCCTCCAGCCACCCCTTGCCCAGGAGAGCTCACCCATCTTGAACACCAAGGGCATCGCAAACCCGGAAGATACGACCCCACTTCGGCTCCCAAGTGCCGGAGTATCTTCGATTGAGCGATACAGCGATCAGCCTTTGCCTGCACTTGGGTCCGATGATCCGGCCCCGGCGCTTCCCGGCAGCTCGCCCGAGCCCCTGGGAGACTTCGTCCTGGATGCTCAGTCGGACGGAGACAGCAGTCACTCGACCGTCGCAGCTGGGCGGCTGGAGAGTTTTCTTCTTCGTATTAAAGAGTGTGCAAGGGAGAAGGGTGGAATCGTTTGTGACAACACCGACAACGGAAACAATCACTGGGTGTCTTTCAGTGCCTTGATCCCTGAGGACACCGCCTCCAAGAAGGAGGCCACCGCGGCGTTCTACAACGTACTGGAGCTGACCAGCCGCTCATACATCAAGGTCGAGCAGGTTGCTGGAGAAGCTGACGAGCCATTGGGTGGCATCCGCATCGGGGTGATGATCGAAGATGCAGATGGCTCGAATCTTGCCCCAGGCGAGAAGCGCGCCTCCTCGGCGGATCTGAGCGAAGAGATGCCGGAGTTGGACCCGAGCCGATTGGTCGGGGATCATTTGGATCTGGACTACGACCTTGAAGGCCTTCGTCGTCGATTCAACGAGCTTGCCGAGGAGTACAATATCGACGACTCCGATTGAACTCACTCCCGGTAAGCCTCACGACATCCAACGCTCTCCTATTCTTGGGACGACTCTCACGTATTTCCTTCTGTGGTCGGTATGTTTTGAAACGAATCTCCTTGCACGAACTTTTCCCTCTGCCCTTCCGGGCAAGTCGCAGCAGACGTAAAGCAGCAGCATTAGAATGCTCGTTAAGGCGGATGGGCTAGATGGTTGACAAGAAACGGGCATCTCATCAGGAGCGCAACGGTTGGGGAACCGGGCATTTCGCCCCTTTGTACCATTACAGCGTGTCATACTTTTCACTTTCCCTTCTTTTTTCTTTCTTTTTCTTTTCTTCTTCTTTTCTTCTTCTTTTTTTTTCTTTTTAATTTCATGGCACGTGGGTCATCTACGACGGAGGAATGTAATGGATTCATGGACGGTAGGAGGGTTGAGTTCCACCACCGCGGACAAGATTAGAATGAGGTGGTGTTTAGGGCATCCTTTCACCGAGATCAGATCAAAATTTTGGGGGAAGCGGTCAGCCACGAGGGCAAATCAAGCATTTTCTACATGAACGTCAGTAGCCACTTTATGTTAGCCATGTAAACATCTCGTAGCTGCTGCGCGTAATCTAGAACATGTGATCCCACGCATGTCGTGCAGTATGGTGGATTTGAGGTAACTGGTATGGTGAATCTATCTGTCCACTTCGGTCCTTAGGAATACCTCGCAAAAAAAAAATAGGACAAGCCCTGCCCCTAACCCCTAGACGCCGACCCCATAACAATTTCAGTCATACACATCATCGTCATCATTTGCTCCTTCTCGGTCGGTAAACATCATGAAATCAGCCTCGTCCTCGGCTGTCACATTGGGACCCATGACGGCGCGCCATGCCTCTCGAACCGAGTCCAGCACCGCATCGTCAAAGGCCAGAGTAAGCAGCGGGCCAGGTAGGCCGATCCTGCCAGCTGTTGCTCGCGTGTCTAATGTTGCAGATTGCTCATAGTACATCTGAAACAGAGCTTGCGCCGGCTGCTCGTCCTCAACCGCACTGAGCAGCATTGACAGCGCAGCCTCAAGGGCATCTTTCGACTCCGGATGCGCAGCGGTTGTTAGATATATTATACCTGGCCCGCCAATGGTCAGCAAAATAGTCCGCGTGTCATCGGAGGTTGTAGATATGATAAGGAGGATGTGCACATCAGAATGTCAGAGGTGTGGTGACGTCAATGCCGAAGCTCAGACAATGTAGATAAGTATTCAAAATGGGGATCATCATGGTACACTGGGAGGTGGGTTGTGGATGGTGGCCACTTACTCTGTCCGGTTGGGCACTCGCCTGTGTCGCTCGAGTGGATAGAAGCAAACACTGGGTGATCCGAGATTTTTTCACCGGCGGATTTCACGACGCCGGGAGGAAAAGCGGTCACTGCAACAGCAGGGGGAGGTGCGCCTTCCACTGTTGGTGTGAAAAGAGACTTGAGAGGCGAGGAAGCTATGGCGACGAGCCTGCTGATGGTCTGAGTACCCTTGGCTGACGACTCGTCACGCACCAGAAGCTTCGCCTTGACCTTCTCCCCGGTTGTCAACTCAATCTCGAGTTTCTCGTCACCGCTGTCCAGCTCCGTGAGCTGCTTGATATCCGTCCCGAGCATGTACACAGCGCCCCCAACAGCACAGGCACGGCACCCTACTTGGGCTATCTCAGACAGACCGCCCCATTTCGGGTAGACGGCGGCGAAGCCAGGTCCGAAGACGCCCATCGAATTCAGGTGGGTACGTATCGCGTTGAGCCCATTCTTGGTCGACACCTTCGCGTCAAGAGAAAGCGTCAACGCCAGAATGTATGCCTGCAACTCTTGATCGAGTTTGAACTCGGATTGCAGGAACTCCGCCAGCGGCTTTTCGGCCCAAGGCACTGATATATCAGGCAGCTCGCTCGTGTTCTGATCGGACTCGTTGGTTTGCTCGAGCACAAATTTGAGAAACTTCATCAACGAGCGTTTGGCGCGGGGAGGGATAGCCGTGGTGGAGAAGACATCTTCGCGAGTCGAAGGTATGCGGGTGAGAGTGGGTGCATCGGCATCACCCGACCGCTTGAGGATGAAAAAGGAGCCAACTGCGAGGAACTCGACCTGGCGGTACGCTCGGGACGAAACAAGCTGCGAGACCAGCGCCGAGCGAGAATGAACGAACTGCGGCGCGAGAGCAATCGAGTATTGCCTCGGAGACGAGAGCCGAGCTTGCCCTTCCGTAGAAGGCTTGTTCACGGAGACGTTCTGGAAAGCAGATGATTCCAGAGCCGAGGCATCCGCGGCCCACACTTCAGCTTCGGACAGGCTCAGGGCAGCTTCAGGACCGCCGTAGTAGTTGTTGGGGTCGAGGTGGAGAATATTCTTGCCCGATCGTGAGAGGGACCTTCAAGGGCGAGTGAGGCAGCTGGGTTAGTTAGATGGGGAAGAAAATGAAAAGACAAGGACGGTGAGTCTTACAAAGCGAGCAGCGACTGCTTCAGCCCAGTGCCGTAGATGACGACATCCCAGAGGGTATCGGCGAGTGATTCCATAGCTTGCCGGCTTTGGCAACCCTGCCAAACCGAGTTGGCTAACGGGTGTGGAAGGGAGTTGTGGAAGCTCTTCAGAGAAAACCTTGGACAAGAGGAGAGGAAGAAAAGTCTGTTCTGTGGCCTGAGATTATGAAGCTCCCGTCGGCACATTATCGGCTAATACGACATGGGTTGCCTGTCTCCACAAAACACAACGCAGTCTGACAGTCCGCTCGCGGAGCAGCTTGACCTTTCGTCGCTAAAATGTAGCGAGATGCGTAAGAAACCAACGACACCAAGTATACCTCGATAATACAGATACATGAGAAGAGCTCCCTAATAGCAGCAACTACCAGTTCCTCGTTTTCTGGAAGCATCGTGCAATGCGACCATGTGTGTGGGAAGTTTCCCCCAGAAATCTTTTTGCAATGACTGCCTGTATAACGTGACGAAGGCAGCGATCCAACACCATCGTTGTCCGTGATCTAGTATATACACGATCCGAAGATAAGATCAAAGGATTTATTGCCCCGAGAAGCTATCGTAAGACTTCAGGTAGGGTTCGCCCCGCCCCGGGTTGACCAAGATCAGTATCACGTGAAACAAGTGGGATCGCTCTCCTCCTCATATACCTAACTCCTGCACGCTCTGTACATTGGCATCCATCTTCCAACCCCTTTGCACCTAGCTTTTGCCCTTTGCCCCGTTCCCTTCATTATTTCGCAGCATTGGCCCGTTTCTCTTAGCATCCAGCAAGTAATCGCCATGAGCCTCACACATACAGTCCTCTTCCAGTTCAAAGCGGGGTTGGACCAGCAAGAAATCGTTGCTGTAGGTGCAGTTCTCGGATGGAGCTTGAAATCTGTCAGAGGAGAATAGCTAAGGCCTATTTTGGGTGGTATATAGACATGCACGCGCTTCCGCTCTTTGAAAGATGAATGCATACATCCGACTTCGCAAACGCCGTACATTATCTCGGTGAAGGGCGGGAGAGACAACTCCCCGGAAGGATTGCAGGTAACGTCCACGGTCCAATGCACAATCTGAGTCTGCCGAACTCTATCTGATTACACGACAGGGTGGTATTACTCATGGATTCGTTCTCGAATTTGCGTCCTCCGCAGACAGGGATTATTACGTAGAGAAGGATCCTGCCCATCAAGCATTTGTCAAGAGTGTCGGAGGGTTGGTCGAGAAGGCCATCGTGGTAGACTTTTGCGATGGCACATTTTAGATGCCCCGAGCCGCAATTCTGGAGCAAATGGCCGGGTTTTGGAGTTGGTCCAAGGCGAGTTCTTTCAGATAGAATCACGACCGCAGACACTGTCTCGGTTACATCGCGATGTCTCAGTGGCTGGGTCTGCAATCCATCAACAGCTTTAGGGCCAAACAGATACGCGCACAAAAATACCGTAAATGACGTCGCTCAAGGAAGGATTCGCATGACGTTCTGGTATATCCTTTATTTCTTATGTTTCCACTAAACTGGGCGGCGTCTTACACTCTCTAGAAATCGATCTACAAATACTGCAATAAAGTTTCCTCCCCCCGCTGTCTGCTTTTAATCAAGTCCCGAGTAGCTTCATTCCTTGTGTACGTCGGCAGTTCGGTATCGATTATTTTCGACTCGTAAATTGTCTACCGTGCCTCCTCCAACACCATGGCTCAGCGAGAGGTATCTTTTCAAGTCTTTCGGGGCTCCAAGGAAGGCAAGATTGTCAAAGCAACGACAACGCGTTCGCTTGGACCCAATGACGTCGTCATAAAGCTCACCCACTCTGGGCTATGCGGAACCGACCTTCACTACCTCAAGGCGGGCAGCGTCCTCGGCCACGAAGGCGTGGGTGTGATTGAAGAAACCGGCCCATTGGTGTCAAAACTCAAGCGGGGGGATCGTGTAGGATTTGGATACATTCATAAGGTCTGCGGGCATTGCGAGTCTTGTCTCAATGGTAAGGCCCATGTATCGACAACGCTTCGGCGACCAGACGCTGACCGAAAACAGGATTGGATCAATTTTGTGTCGATGCGCAGACGTACGGGCGTAATAACCTAGACCAAGGTTCCTTTGGCACCCATGTTGTGTGGGATGCCGACATGGTGGCGACGATCCCTGAGAGCATATCGCTCAGGGACGCGGCGCCCTTGATGTGCGCCGGTGCCACCGTGTGGACAGTCCTGGCGACGTATGGCATGAAGCCAGGCGACCGAGTAGGGATCCAAGGAATTGGTGGTCTTGGCCACCTGGCTATTCAGTACGCGGCCAAGCTGGGGTTCGAGGTGATTGTGCTGTCAAGCTCAGAGTCCAAGAGAGCCGAGGCAACCAAGCTGGGCGCGACGCATTTTTATGTCATGAAAGAAGGCTTCAAGTTGCCTGCGGATAAGAAGCTCAACCATCTCCTCATCTGCGGCAGCGCGAATCCCGATTATACGAGGTACGTTGCGACTAGCCTTGTCAAGAGACCAATCAATATACTGACAGCTGGCGACGCGGATAAGTCTCACCGAGCTGATGGCTGCGAATGGTACTATATACCCGCTGACGGCCAGCCGAGATCCCACTCCTATTTGCATTCTTGATTTGGTGCTCAAAGGCGTTCGGATTCAAGGATCTTTCGTTGCGGCACGACCCTCCATCAACCGCATGCTTAACTTTACAGCGATGCATGACATCAGACCGGTCGTCATGGAGTGGCCGATGAATGAGAAGGGAATCGAGGAGGCAATTCAAAGTCTGCAGACAGGGAAAGTGCGGTATCGAGCTGTCTTGACCATTTAGGTAACCACAACACCTCAATTTTTATGAGTTCTTCGAGACCAACATGACTACCTAGGTTGACGAGTGCTGTGGGTGAGAAGCCAGTTCGGCCCCTGACCTAGGCCCATCGACAGGTTGTCAACGAGGACTCTAACAAGTAGATTCGGGAGATTTGTTAGAACCAGTAAATCCAAAGATATATTTCTGGATTCCTAGTCTTACCACCTTCCAGGTGTAGTTGATGCAGGTGAGAGATCATATTGGCCTTTATTGCGACCCTTATATTATCAAGTCACGTAAGAGCTTGGGCGAGGGGTTGAGCTGCTACCACTTGATCCGGATCCGTCTTTTAACCATGTATGAACTGGACATCTAGTTATAAGACGCGTATCTCCCCTAGTGGATTTCAGTGCTCTTCTGACACGTCGAATATTAGAAGCCAAATGCATGTACACATATATATACCTTCTATATATGGATATGTATGTATAGATACTTCATGTATGTATCCATCTGCTGAACCTGATCGTCCAATACCAAGGTCATATTCGATACAAGTACCCCTGTTCCGGGATGCGCCGACAATAATGCTCGTTCTGAGGATGGGAAACGTATACGGAGTAACCACCTCCATCTATGATGCCAGACTCAAGCGCAGGGATAGTTATGTTAAGCCCAGATACACCGACCAGGTATACGCCGGACATTTGTATCAGATTCTAAGAGTCCTTTATACCTAAACTACCCTATATATAATAATAAAACATAGCTTATTCTAGGATGTTATATTCTAATATCACTAAGCCGTTAAACCCTGACTTACCAAAGACCTAAAGCTATAGGTGTTACAGGGAACAATGAGCATCGCTGGGGGGCCTTGGAAGCGCGTAGGGCGGGTTGCCGAGGATTACCCAGCGGGGTAATGGCTTGCAAGATATCCTCAGAGGGGGGCAACACCCTCTAATCTTGAAAGGCCAAAATTCAGTTCAACTAGATCCTGAATATACTGCTCGATCCCCTATAACCACCGTGCCTTCTATCTTGATCTTCTATCCGACCGTCCCTTTGGGAATCCCTCAAGGCACTATTCCTCCTTTTTTTACTCAAAGATATACTATAGCCATAATCATGTTGCTTTAGTTAAATTAGGTGTATTGAATTAAAAGATTTTTAATACAGAGGAGTTTAGCGGGTGCTTTTTTTCCTCCTCTAGACTTGTGTCATTACCTCGGTTGTTTATAGCCGCTGGGACAAGACCTGCCACCTCTTTCATCTATCATCTGTAGACTTAATCCTAAAAAGCTCACCAGATGGTGCCGTGGGAGGTCTCGACTCGGTCTACAGGACCAGGTCCTTACGTCCTGCTAGGAGCTGTCGGTCTCTCTCTCTGCCTCTCGTTCGGACTCGCGCTCCAGCCCCGGAAGCGAGACGCACCACGCAAACCACCCAAGCGGCCCTGGACGCCGTCGCCGCTCACGACATCCCTGCCCAGCCTGTCGCAGGATGAGATTGCCCGCCTGCCGTACCCGCCGGATGTCCTCCCCGGCGCCCGGAATGTCGAGACACCGTACGGCGTCATCAAGGTCTTCGAATGGGGCCCGGAGGACGGCGAGAAGGTGCTCCTGCTCCACGGCATCAGCACGCCGTGCCTGTGCCAGTCCGACCTGGCAGACGAGCTGGTGGCCCAGGGCTACCGGGTGATGCTGTTTGACTACTTCGGCCGGGGCTACTCGGACGCCCCGAGCGACGTGCCGTACGATGCGCGGCTGTACGCCACGCAGATTCTGCTGGTCTTGGCCTCCTCCCCGCTGCCGTGGACCGGGAACGATGGGTTCCATCTGATGGGCTATTCGCTCGGAGGTGCCATCGCCGCTTCATTCGCGGGCTACTTCCCCCATCTCCTGCGGAGCTTGACTCTGATCGCCGGCGGAGGGCTCATCCGTCCCCAGCACGTGAACTGGAAGAGCAGGGTCATCTACAGCCAGGGGATTCTGCCCGAGTGGTTTCTCCAGCGACTGGTGCGAGCAAGGCTCACGGCGCCACCCCCGTCGTCGCACGGGTGCGAACCCGCCTTGGTAACGGAGAGCACCACGGCGAGTGAGATCATTACCCTGGATCCCGAGGCGATGAAGGCACAGAGGGAGACGCAGAAGATGAAACACGAGAACAGCGATGTCAACGGCGGAGATGCGTTCGACAATGCCACCCTCTCGCGCCATCGGCCCGGGATCACAGTGGCTCACGTCATGGCGTGGCAGATACGTCACCATCAGGGATATATACCGGCGTTCATGAGCAGCATCCGGCATGCGCCCATCTACGACCAACAGGAGGAGTGGGTGCGGTTGGGCAAGGTGCTGAAGGAGAGGAGAGAGGGCAGGCTGCCGGGGCTGAAGGGTGGAAAGATCCTGCTTATTCTAGGGGAGACAGATCCGGTAATCGTGAAAGAGGAACTGATCCACGACGCCACATCTGTTCTGGGGGAGGAAGGGTTCGAGGCGGTGGCTCTCGACTGCGGCCACGAGATTGTCATAGCCCGAGGCCAAGAAGTAGGCAAGATCGCGGTATCGTTTTGGAGAAATAGAGTTGGACAATAGAGAATTAAACAATAGAGAATTTCAATATTCAACCCCACGTTCAAGTCTATAAAATTATTGCCAGGGCCGACTTCGCATGCATCTACAGAGCGAAGCTTTCATAGAAGCAACCCTAACCCCACGACCCTCGCCGTAGTTGCGAAACTCTACCAAAGCATCTGGTGCCCCACCAAGGCTGAGAGCTCTCAGAATTTTTGCAGTTTCCAGCCTCGAGCCTAGCGAAGATAGAAATCGACCGAGAAAGACCACACGCGGGAAGACGACTATTGAGAAAAGAAAAAAGTAACAAAATGGCGTCGTCGTCCCTCAAATTCTCGAGGTCCAACTTCGCCAAGCTCTCTCCCCATCCCTATCTCCTCGCCAACCTGAGCGACGACAGGCGAACCAACGGCCGCTCTCCCCTCCAGTCCCGCGACATCCAAATCCACACATCCTCCCTCTCCCACGCGCACGGGAGCGCCCTGGTCCGCACCGGCGATACGACCGTCATCTGCGGCGTCCGCGGCGAGCTTCTTCCGGTGACGAGCATCCCGAACTTCCGGCCCCGCGGCACGCTGGCCGCAGTGGCGAGCACGACCGACCCCAAAGCCCTCGGCGCACGAGAGCTGAAGGACTACGACCTCCTCGTCCCGAACATCGAGCTCGCCACCGGGTGCGCACCGCAGTTCCTCCCGGGCGTCCCACCCACAACACTGGCGCAGACGCTGAGCACGAGGGTGTACTCTCTGCTGCACAGCAGTGGGCTGCTGGACGTGGAGGACCTGGAGGTGTGGCACACGCCGGCGCGGGAGGACGAGGATGAACGGATGGAGACAGAAGACGGGGAGACGCAGCCCGAGCTCATGGCCTACTGGACGCTGTACATCGACCTGCTGTTTATCTCCATGGACGGGAACCCCTTCGACGCCGCCTGGGTCGCCGTGCTCGCGGCGCTGCGCGATACCGCACTGCCCGCAGCGCGGTGGGATCCCGACTCCGAGACGGTGGTCTGCTCGCGGAAAGCACAGCCCAAGAAGCTACGAGTCTCGGGCCTTCCTGTCGCTTGCACCTCGGCGGTATTCCAGGAGAAGGAGGTCAGCTTCGTGGGCAGTACCGCGAACGAGGGCCGGCACTGGCTCCTGGTCGACCCGGATCGGCTGGAGGAAAGCCTGTGCGAGGAGACGGTGACGATGGTAGTGGACAAGAGCCAAGGGGAGACTAGGATACGGAGTTTGGAGAAGCTAGGCGGCGCGTCGCTTGGAGCAAAGGAAATCGGGCAATATGCACGCCTCGCGGAGAGGAGGTGGGCGGAGGTCCAGAAGGCGATGTCTTGATGGCACAGTATCGACCGTCTTCACACGGCGGATTGGAGTGCGCGCGGAGAGGTAGAGAAAACTTGATACCCATGAAACGGCGTCCAGCCTAATAGAACAGACTTCCACGATCTGAATTGTTCTGCGGCCAACTTTACTTATCTACATTGTGTCCTATGACCCGTGCCACGAGGGCCAGCAATACGATGAGATGGGCCACTGGGCCACGTCTCGCTCACGGGAATGGACCTGTCAATCGAGCTTCGAGGTTCGACTACGTGTGACGGCTTTCCCGTTCATTTACCATTCGATCGGACGGTTCGCCAATCCAAGAAAATGTTGCAGGGAAGAGGTTTGTACCTCTGCCTCACCCGCAGTTGCAAGAGGGGGTCAAAAAAAAAAACGGCAGCATTCACGAAATCCATATTCAGCACGGAAGAATGTCTCAACCCTTCGAACCGCTCTTACATTTGTGCATTCCAGAGCAGTAGATACGGGAAGAGGATAGTTTGATCTCCCGCCCATCCAGAAGACGCCTACTGAAAGGCGTCCCGTCTCCCGGAATGCCTTGGTGTCAAGCAGCAAATCGTGGAGGCTGATGGGCGCGTGTTGTAAGAAGAAGAAAAAAAAAGAGGAAAGGAACAAATTCTGGGGCCAGAAAACTAAAGCTGCGCTCCATCCTGCACGGGTGCCCCACACCACGGTTTTCCTGGCCAGTAATCCTGTACCCAGAGCAGAGCCCACAGCGGAAGGTGCCGATATTTCTGCGGGCTTGAACCCCCCTGAACTCTGTGCTGGGTGCTAAGTTCAGGATGGAGCACTTAGGCTTAGGGGGTTCAGGTACACTTTCCAGGAGTATTGGTGCGAGTGAGCTCTCACACGTCATCACGCAAGAACTTGTCCAAGATGCTGTCAGATCCCCTATGTACGGTAGATTTGGTTGATGTAAACTTGCGTGGCTGCCTATATTCTCAACCAGAGAGTCAGTGAGCACTTAAGCTTGGTATTTAAATACTTACCTGTGGCTTGAGATCTCTATGCGCGAATCCATTCTCATGCACGAACTCAAGGCGCTTCCCCGAGCTGGACTTCCTTTCTATCTGTCGGCGCCCTGCTTCTGGAAAGGTTTCCTCTAAATCATCATTAAGACAGCAATGTTTGTATACGCTCTATGGTAATGAACCAGTGTACACCAAGACCAGCTCTATCTTGCTGCAATCCAGGGATCTTGTTGCTAGGGCCATGGAAGCTGTAGAGCTACATTCTTCGAACTTTTTAGGTCTTTCTAGACTCTCCTTGTTCAAAATCATTGGCGATAATAAGCCTATAATATAGGATAAGGTATTTTGTCCCTGTACCAGTCCTCTATGGCCTTTATATCGAAGCCGAACATCAGTGGTCCAACATTGAAGACGCAATTAGGCTCCGGAAAATGCTGTACCGCGAATAGCAAGTCGGAACTTAACTGGGGGAGACAGTCTGAAATATGTGTAGCAACACTGCCGAGCATTGGCGACGTCCGCAAATACCTAGACATATTGTGATACTCGGCTAAAGCATCTTTTCGATAGCTCAAGCATGCGGGCGCGTATCTTCTCCTCATGGCGATATATTACTATACGCACTCGGTTTCTTTGGAGACAAGAAGAGATATGAGGAGATAGTCTCCGCCTCGACTGTCGACGACAGATTCTAACCGTTATTCTGCGTGCTGTCCCAGCTTGTTCCCCCCCCCGCCCACACTTGCTATGGCCTGGCTCGCACGACTCGCGCTTTTCCTGCTGCCTCTGGCAGTGCATTCCAAGAGCCATGTCACTCCGGTCAACGCGACCTGCACTGGAGGTTCACCCAAAGCCGCATCCTGGGTCATCCAGGATTTCGCAGCTGATACTCAGACCAAGTTTGACTTCGGTCCGGGTACGGTGGGAAAGGTGTCCTTCGCGATCACGAATAAGGTCAATGGGTACTCATTCAACTGCTTGCAAGGGGATGGGGATACTGGTCGTGTTGCGAATCGATATGTAGTGGACGGAAAAGTGTGGTACAACTGCAATGTCTACTGCAAAGGCGCGAAGGGTCAGCCGAACGAGAGCGACCCATTACTGGATACCTCATTCCACTTTGACGTGAAGACAAAGGCGCTCAGTATAAGCCAAACCTGGGGGTGTGGCGCAGGGAATAGCAGTGCATCGTAAATACCTGGCGCAATTTTCCCACTTATCGGCGCAGCTAATCGCATACTAGGACGAATTACACCGGGACGGGCAGTTCTGTCATCTCAAACCTGACCTGCTCTCAAGTTGCTGGCGGGCGTCTGGATGAAGTTTCTTGTGCTCCCGCGAATCTAACTATACAGGCATCCAATGTTTCCTTAGCGGTGACCCGGAGCTCGGACGACCAGGACCAAACAGGGGACGATGGAGGTTACGCGCTGAGCAATCCATTCGTTCCAGAAGTTTACCCCAAGCCGGCTGTCCTCCCCGGCACTCCTGGATGCAGCAAGATGTCTCAAAATGCAGCTTTTAAAATCACCAACTTTTATGGCTCAGGAGGCGGCATCTCGTTCACTCTAACGAACACAGCCCTCAGCTACAGCCAAAGGTGCAGCATACGTGGGATAAGCCAATCTGTTGAAGGCAGGCTGCAGACTCCAGAGTGGTTCAACTGCACCCGGTTCGATCCACTGCATGTCAACTACCTGGCGAATGGAATCTACACTAGTCTGCTCTTCGGGGGAGCCAAGAATATACTGGGCATAAACCAGACATGGTACTGCGATGACGACGGGGCATCTCTCCCGCAAGTTTGTCCGACTTTCCACTTCCAACTGGCCCGTAGCTAATTTTCTTGTCCAAAGCATGGTGCACTCCGTCTACGGGGAGGCAAATTTCCCGCTCAAGTGCAACGAGACCAGGTACTGCCCCGCGGCGGATGGCGAGTACCGAGATAAGCCAGAAATGGTGGTCAACGACTTCTGTAGCGCCGATAACACGACCATCGCAGCAACAAAGACCAGCACGCTCAGTATTTCCAAGGACAGGGCTCTCGACGAGTTCCGTCCACATGGTTACAACTGCAGCGCCAAATCCATAGCAGCCGCTGGAACCCAAGCCTGGGCCATCAACAGCTTCACTTTGGCTAGGAGATACGTCCCCGCCGATCCGCTGGAGAACTTGACGGCCACCTACACCGACGAGCTCGAGTTCTGGTACAACAATACGGCCACGGACAATGAGTGGCCGAGGAACACGGGCTGGCGCCAGTGTCTCTACCTCACCGACGAGAAAGACCAGGAGCTGGACGGGACGAAGCAGCTGCAGTGCATGATGAGCTTCGAGCCGTTCCGGCTTGGGTTCAAGTACGATAACAAGACTTCTTCGCTCGCGTTAAGTCAGGTATGGACATGTGATGGTATCGACACAGGATATACGTGAGTCATCGCGCCCTCGAGTTTTCATCTTCCAACTTCAATAATGTCATCTCACGCTCTCACTCTGCAGAAACGTGTTCTCGGCCACCGGTACAGGCCAAGTGTCTCTTAATTGCACGACCACGAAGAACGTTATCAAGTGTGCAGCGGAGAAGGCAGTCAGGGTGCCGATTGCCGCGATCGCGTCGCAGCTAGACTCCAACGACACCGCGGGCGTGTTTAGCTATCCCCTTGGCCAATAACTGAGGAGGCTCATAATCTCGGTATGGTCGACAGTTAGAAACTGGGGGTTTTAGAGACTTGAGGTAACTATGATACGGAGAGGGTATGCTGATATCTGCGAGTTAAGTATGGTTTGTACGGCAGTTGATGAGTTATGATACAATTCCGTACTTCCATTTACCACCACAGGGCTTGTTAACTATTATGATTCGGGTCATGAAAGTCAGAGCCCATCCTTTCAGCACGATTATGCTCTGTGAGCATAATTAGATATATATTTTCAGCTTTCAACTTTCCAGAAGCTCATAGTCACAGTATTCCGCCCGAATAGCTGTGGGGTATCTATTTAAATAGCCCAAAATAAAAGCTATGGGTATACGCAGTTCTAGTCAAATCGTTCCAATCTATTGTATCCGGGGCAACCTCGCTGTGTCGGACATATCGTCGGCGTTCAAGAGGTCTACGCCGAGCGCGGCCAACGGCTCCCACATATAATCTCCAGGCAGGCTGTCTAGAAAAGAAAGTTAGCCTGCGTACTTTGTAGTGCCTTTGAATATCAGGGTCAAGACTTGGGAACTTACAGTATCGAACTTTGAGACCTGCCGCGTGAGCAGTCTGGACCTGGGCCTTGACTTTATCTTGCTGCAACTGGGAGAAAGCGCCCACGCTTCCTGGGTTTCCAATCGCATCTTTGAAATCGGCCGAGGCGTAGTACGAGTTGGAGCTGTTGTACGCCGTGTTCCACTGATCGACCTTGGCGTCGTAGAATACATCTCGGTTGGGAACGCCGTCGCCGGTGAGGATCCGGTCGAACGGCGCGCTTCCGCTGGCCACGACAGTGACCTGCTTCTCGACAAAGGTAGTCCCGCTCAGGTGGCTGAGATATCCTGCTTCGCGTAGGGGCTGGATGGCTTTGACGACGGCATCCAGGGTTCGGGTATCGGACGTCTTGAAATCCACCAACAAGATGATGCTTTGCTCAGGCTTGGCCTTGTAGAAGCCATTGGGGCCAGGCGAGCCTCCATTGTTGTGATTCAAGATGGCTAGGATAGGCTTGACATACTGCAATGTCAAGGTCCGGCCGGGGGTAGGACTAGTGTGCCCAATAATGACATCTCCGTCGGAGTAGAAGACATCTGCTTCAATTCCGATGCACCCGGCACTCATAGCGGAGTAGACTGGGATGTCGCGAGTGTAATCATTGTGGCTGTGGACGTTCGTTGGCTTGACACTGTTCAGAGAGTCCATTGGCCAGGGTTTCAGCGCCGGGCCATCGGCTTTGTTGACCGTTTGCGTCTGCAATGCCGCGCCCGAAAATAGCTTGTCAACTGCGTCTTGCGTTGGTGGAACTTCGTTACCGAGAGCATGGTACGATACACCGTTGTTGCCCACTTGCCAAGTACCGCCCTTTGTGTCGTTATTCTTTGCTCCAGAGCACTGCCCGCCGTTTGCACCTAGTGCCAAGAGATACGTCTGGCAGCTAGCGGCTGGGTTCCTGTCAGATGAGCCTCATGAGAAAACGCAGAGAAAGGAACTGACCTGAGATAACATGATTTGTGGACAGCTTATTGTGCACCTCGACTGCACCGGATGTCAGATAATCAAACGACAAGTGTCTTTCGGTCACGTATACAAAAACGTACAGTATACAAATCCGAGAATGCCATAAGTAGTAGGGTTGCTTCCTCCGCTTAGGAAGACTTCTGTTGCCATGGAAAGATAGCCGTTGGGGGCAACGGTTTGTCCATTTGCCGCATTGCAGAAAATACCTACCGCGGTGCTAAAGCC
>FTLB01843343.1_pt1 | contig 20470 bp, 15 predicted proteins | sample 1658291 | NCBI WGS metagenome assembly FTLB01 (sample SAMEA3914812, study PRJEB12502) | metagenome | biome: forest; material: soil | place: Canada | collected 2011-07-07 | depth 0.1 m
AAAAAAAAAAAAACCGCCCTGCCGCTCACTGCGCATTTCCCGCCCGGTCTCGACCACCACCACCATCTCCTCCTCCTTCCCCCCTCCTGTTGTCTGCCTCGAGGCTTATACGTTTTGGAGAGACCATCAGAACCATTCTACCACTCTTATGAGTCACTTGGGCACCACCCTTCCTTGAAAAAAAGACTTTCCCACCGGGTGCCTGTTCTGCTCTACCCTCATGACGAGCGCTAGCTTTACCACACCCAAGAATCGAGGTTGCCACCGTATCCGCCATCAGACGTACCACAACCCACCGGACTTACCGCTCAGGCTAGAACAAAACCCCAGCCTGTGGTGAAGACAGCGACGGGCATTCACTGCTCACTCTGGGTTTTGGTTACCGCACCTGTCGGAGATAGCTTCTCGGCGCTGAGAAGCCCTAGAGCTGTTATTTCTCTCCCCAGAAAAAAAAAGAAAGCCAGAGCAAAACCGGAAAGAGAGAGAGAGCTCTTACCGAGAAAGCCCGACCGCTCCTTTACCCGACCTCTGTGTTCTTCTCCTTCTCCGACCAATCCGACAATGTGGCTCATACGTTGTTGAATATTTTTACCAACTTTCTGTTCAGCTACCCCAGGTTAGCCAGTGAAGAAACAAAACGACTGACTGACGGGAGGTGCCGTGCCAAATTCCAGCCCATCAACTTGCTGGGCATTCGTTCGCTACGCATCTCCTTTCCTCGTAACGCTTCTTCTCGGAGAGGATCTCTCCTGAGCGCCATGGCTGCGAGCGGAAGCAGCAGTAGTAGTCGGCCTATGGAGTCGCGGACGGGACGCAGCAAACAACGTGAGTGCTAGTGAATCCGGCCCTGCCTTGTGACAAGCACCCCTCTCCCCCTCCTCTTACTCCCCTTTCCCCTTCCTCGCCAAGTCTCATAGTCATGCCCCCTTGGGGGGTTCTTGCAAGTGGGGCCATCTCCATGTGTCTCGCCCTAGGATTCCACTGACCCATGCTTCCTTCTCCAGGTTACAACTCGAAAGGCGAGCGGCTGGTTGCAGGGGTTGTGCCTCTGACCGAGGACAGGAACTTTGTCATGTTGATCCAATCCAGCAGGCGGCCCGGCTGGGTACTGCCCAAGGGAGGTTGGGAACTCGACGAGGACTGCCCTCAGGCCGCAGAGCGCGAGGCGTGGGAGGAAGGGGGCATCCTGATCCAAATCGACTACGACCTAGGCGATATCAAGGAGACTCGCCCGCCGAAGAAGCACTCTTCCAAGGACAAGGAATCGAAACGATCGCTCTACCGGTTCTACGAGTGCACCGTCACCAGCGAGGAGCTTGAGTGGCCCGAGAAGGATAAGCGCGAGCGCAAGTGGTTCACATATGCCGAGGCGAAGGAGGCTATGAAGGACCGCCCCGAGTTGCAGGAGGCGATGGAACGGTCTACTATGAAGAGGTAGCCGTGGCAGATATGGACTTCACGATTCCGTGATACTACCTTCCTCTGCCAGAGGGACTGAAGCGCGCGGCCTGCTGTCACGGAAAGCTGAGTGGTGGCGTCGGAAGAGATATCCCCTCCTCTGCTTCCTACCCCGACAGCCAGAAACCACGGCCCGTGGCCAGGTGCTCTGACCCCTGGTAGATGCCCAACCGGGTTTACCAGATCTTCGGGAGAAAGCCCAGGCGGCCACGAACACACATTACTCGTCCTGTCTCTCCTGCTTTCCCGCGTCTACGTCACTCTTCTAATCGGATCCCCGCGCGGGACATCGACCAAACTTTCGACGCGAGCGAGAAGAGCTCGGCTTTCGTCGGATCACGAGGCGATGTTCGGAGGCCTATCTTCGAGCACGGCTTGCTTGCTCCCCCTTTCCAGACATTGGGTCCATTTGCATCTTGTTCACCGAGAGACCGCTTGCATTTCCTTGGGAGTTGCGGGGCGGGTTATCATAGAATATCCGTGAGAAACGGCCAACATTGGCGGCCGGATACCGGTTGGTGGAAGAGTCTTCACGCCACGATGGAAATTTGCTGGCTCGAGTCAGGATATGCATCATTCTACGGGTTATACATGGGATCTCAGCCTTTTCTTTGCGAACGACTGCCACGACACAAAAACACTCTGCGGGTTCTTTTTCTGCCTTTCTTCTCTTTTCTTTCCACCTCCATTTCGTTTGAATAACGCACTCTACTCCTTTTACTCTTTTCTTCTTCAAATCACCTACGGTACCTCAACCCTACGAAGGTAGCCAACCGAGACTGCCTCGGTGTGCCGCGTACAATTGGTCATGCCGCACGGAAAGCAAACTCTCGGTGGGCATTCTTCTGACGGACAGGGAACTCGCGCATATGAACACGGACTGGGGTAAAAAAAAAAAACCACGTTGGGGGTCATGAGAGAAAGAATGAGAGGTTGCTTCTCAGATAGACTTGAACCACACATGAGAGAAAGAGGGCTGGCATATAAGAGCCGGGGAATGCGAAATCTATAGCAATGAGCATTTGCAGTTTAATATATCCCCTCCGGAACGGGTGCAAACCTCCTCTTTCCGGAACCGAGCATCGAGATCTGCCTTCTCCGAGGGACGTTACTCTGCAGCAGCCTGTCTGACACTCTTCCTCGCAGCGTATGCTTGACCGTCACGAAGGTAGCGGCGAAGCATTTCGTCGTTGACGGTTGGGGGGGGGGGGATATCAAGCGGTAAGCAAGAAAATCCAACCCATCCGGTTCCAGCATGAAACTTTGAAGACGAACGGTGTAGGTGCGGCTGAACAAGGTTGAGCAGACCGATTTTGTTGACAGGAACAACACCGCAACGCAACAAAATTCAGGGGCTGACGCAGAATGCCCCTGGCTCTCTTGGCTGTGCCAGCACACCAAACAGCCTATCAGATTTCGACATTTTGGGACGCGCATACAGAATCATATGATCAAAGTTGTTCTCACCCTGATGCTGCTCAATCAGAGGCGAGTTTACTCTGCCGTTAATATTCCGATTCGATCTTGTTTCTTGTGTCACCCAACCGCCGAAATCGACCTCTATACTGTGCCGCGGCAAGAACTAGTCACAAAACCAAACACAAAAAAATAACTGCGATTTCAACTTGATTTCTTACTCACCCAGCATGAACGACAAGGAAAACTACCTTCTCCTTAGACAGATTACGAGCTCCGCGTTGCCAGATGGCAAACCTCCCCACCGCCGCGTATGACGCCGACCCGGAAAGTTGACAGCAGATTGTGTGGGCCGCATTGGAGTGCTCATACAATACACGCCGCCACTGAAATGCGACATCGCCGCGCCTGCCGACGGCCGAGGAGATCCAAGCCTTCCCCCCTGGGTGCTCCTGGGAGTGGGATATCCTTCTCCCAGCCCAGCGAGCCGCGCCTCATATCGAGCTTCTTCAAACCGCCGGCCCAGTTCCCCCCATCCCATCCCAGCTTCGAGCGTGGGGAAGAGGATGCCGAAGGTGATGCGCCGAAGCGTGTAGTTGCAATGCAGCCACAGCACGATGGGGTCCTGGTTCGAGTCGGAAGTGTCGTCCCGGTCCCGGTCCTTGGGATTCTGAACAAGTATCATTCATTCGAAGTGTGAGTACAAGAGCCCCCTTCCTGACGCTGTCAGGATCCTTGGCGGTGCCTGTGAATCGATGGTGCGCACACTCAGTGGTCGTGGCTCCACTACTCACGTATCGAGCACTGGACCGAACCGCCCCGGCGAGGGTCAAGAAGATCTTGAGGGTCAGGGAGGCCGAGTAAGACCGGTGTGCGCGCCTGGGGTCGGCGGTCACCTACCGTGATCACAAGGTCTGTCCAGTAGGCCAAGTAGATGACGGCCCATCAAGGCTCCCAGAGGCGTTCCGTAGACCGCCACGTACTTGAATGGAGGGACCATCGAGCTCATGGTAAAGTTCAGCCAGTTGACGTGCTCATGCTAGTTGGAAAAGGTGTCATGCGGCCCTCTAATGTGCAACTTGGGTCGCTCGCCTGACTACGACGGCGCCATGGCTGGGACAGTCGACCTATGGGATATAGTCCACGCATTCAAATCAGAGCCACCTTAGGCGAGTGCTAGACAAATGCGAGGCGCGAAACAGTTGAGTTGTAGGAAGGCCACCCGTACGGGGATCCCTTCTACCAATTTCCTCGTCGCCGCTCTTTCTGGTATCTAGTAAATTTCTGTAGTCACATAATATAATCCATTGCCAGTGGCAGCGAAATAGGTATAACAGAAGATCAATGGGAATGCTATATTATCAAGTCGCACTCCTCTTGTTGAAAATGAAGAAACCTACAGATGCAGCGTCTCTCTCTCCACGTCGACTGCCTGTGCTCTCTTCACTGCTTTCCAACTGGACTACGAGTGCCCCCCAAACTTCATAAGCCCCTGAGCCCCAAGCTCCCCTTACAATAACACGTTTTGCCTTTGACACTTCCTCTAGGCGGGCTTTTTGGTAGTCTCATGTGCATCTGATAAAGCGCTGCTACGTCTCCAGTGCGCCTTCCTCGCTGCCCGGGCCGGGTCCTATGACGCGTCAAGGGCGTCGCGAGTATAAACGGTACAGAACAAGAAAGGAGCAAGGACACGAAATGAAACCGCTTCCAACAATTCTTCCACAGATGCTGTAGAATCCGTTCTGTCAGAGACTTGGAAATGAAGCCATCCTCTTCGGCACCTGAGCTTAATTCCGGGGATTGGGCATATATGGCTATGAGCCTGGGGATTTAGACATGTACTTGTACTCTGCCTCCCAGCCAAACTGATCCATATTGCCTTAATAATTCGCTGTTAGCTGAACAGACGGCGGATCGTGAACTCTTAAGATTTTTGTCCCTCGAAATCGCCTAGCAACCACTTACTTCTTGGAGTATCCCAAGAAAAACAAATGGAACTTGTGTCTCTCTTTTACGGTTGTCTCGGAGGTCGAGACACAGTTCTCAAGGCGTATCGTTATGCCCTCAGATGTATGCAATGCCTCGTGGCAAGTGTCTCATAGGTAGCTGGTAGAGTAGCCAGTTTTTATTCCGATCTGAAGAACACGAGTATAGCCCGGAGGTTACGTTTAAAGCTGTCATTCGTTTTTTGCTAACGCTTCCTGCTGCAGGCAGATAGCTGCTCCTTCTTACATAGATGTAACTCTAGATGATCCTACGCCGTGGCCATCCCAATGGCGAGGCGTGCTATAGGCCAGTCCTCAGTTTCTGAAGCTGACTGATGAGGCCGTACGCGCCGTAGCCCTTGTTCTCGTTCGACGCCTCTTCCTCCACACCACCCGCCGCCCTCCTTGATCCCGTGTCCCCCGCTGTCTTCCCTCGTGACGGCTGATCCATCTCCCTCAACAGCTCACGATGCTTCTCCTCGACCATCTTAGCCAAGCTCTCAACGAACTTGGCCCGCCCTTTCTCCTCGGCGGTGCCCTGCCACACTTTGCCGAGCTCCTTGAGCTCCTCGATGCGCCGCGCGGCGGCCTCGATGCCCTGTACGAGATCCTCCTTGTTCCGCAGGAGGGCCTGGATCTCCTCGCGCAGCGCCTGCAGGACCTGCTGGCCCTTCTCTTCGGTGCTGTGGTTCTGCCCGCCGGCGTCGGGCGCCGAGACGGACAGGAACGACGAGCTCACCGAGAGCTCCGACGGCGGGAATACAAACTCCATCGCTTCGCCGAACGTCTTGATGACCGAGTCCAGTCGGGAGCGCACCAGCGTCAGCGTGCGCAGCTGGGTGATGTAGGATGGTTCATTGGGCGGCGGGGCCTTGCTCTCGGAGGATTGGGCCGCCAGCGACGCATCCTCGTCCTCTGCCGGTGGCGGCGGTGCGGTCACGGCGACGGAGAGACGGCGGTGGTGCCCACCGTGCGTACCATCTCCGCTACCGGGGAGATGCTTTGTCTCGGGCGGCGGCGGCGGCGCATCCTTGATGCCCTCGGGCACGAACTTGACGATGTCGTCTTGGAGACCGTCGGTGAGGGCCTCGGCAAGGCTCAGAGTCTCGCCACGCAAGAGCTCGACTTCGTATGCCAGCCTGCTCCCGCTCCTCAGGATCTCGTCGGTCAGCTGGGTGAGGGTGTTGGTGAGCCTCGTGGTGTGCGCATTGACCTGGGAGAGCGTGGTCTGGGCCCGGGTGGAAAGCTCGGCCAATGGCACGCCGGTGCTCCCGTGCGAGGCGCGACCGATCTGAAGAGATGGCAGGGTGGCATTGAGATAGCTTGCCGGGTCGAACGCCGGGTCCAAGAAGGCCTGCAAGAAAGGATCGGCCACGTGAGGCGACATGGCTGTTATGCTGGCCGGGGGAGCGGCGATTTGCGACGATGGCTGGCGTCCGTGGCCGGATTCTCTGTAGGACGAGCCGGCCGAAGCGTTGCTATTCTGGCGGCGACGTGCCGATGCCGAGTCCCATGCCATTATGTGAATACCTTCAGGTCCCTCTCGCTGTGCTGGTGTTGGACGATATGCTGTCCCAAGGGAAATGCGCAATTGGTGGTTCAAGGTGTCCTGACGCGCCCCACTTTCTCGAAATCGCAGAGCTTTTTGCTGCCGTTTGAGGCTTCAGTGCTTCAACAAACCTACTGCGCCTACCAATCGTAACCCTCACTTTCTTGCGATGTTTTATTATTTTTTAAAACAAGGAAAACGGAACAAGCGGGCTTGTCGGGTGTCGAATTTCAAGTGTTGAATTAGTATAAACCCGACCCAGCAGACTCTATCAAAGCAAAAAAGCCGAGAGCGAGGTTGCAAATCAAGTTGCCTATTCCTAAACGGAGTAGAGATAGTTGGTTTATTCCTACTATTACAGTATACTAATACTAAGGGAAGGGGCTAGCATTTACATAAGACACTCTGTGTCTAAGGTGTGTGCATACGGTACCTCAGCTTGCTAAGATACCGTACCTACCTTACCTAAGGCAGGTAAAGTACTTGATTATAGCACCTTAGCTTCAAACGCGGGCAGCTCTAGATAGGCGACATGGCTAAACATGAGCAGCGCGGCTGATCCTTGTAGATCTAAGGTAAGCAAAGTAGGAACGAAGGCGTTCACCTTATTAGGGACGCAGGAAACGGGATTTATTCGTACGGTAAAGTAGCTCTCTAGGTAAGGCAATTACAACGTTGCTCACCTAGATCTGGTACAGTACAGTATAACATTGTTCTGTACCTACAGTAGGTGGGTACCCACCTAAGGTAGTTATAGCAATAACCGACAAGAGCGCCTTACCTTACTCAGTAAGCGGGCGACTCATACCCGTCCAATCCGTGCCGTGGTGGGTTGGTGGGGGGACATTTTTGGGGGGTGCGCCACTTGGGCTACGCTAGTTACCTTACAATAGTACTGTTTGTACCTACTCGGACAATAGATTTCATAATTCATTACGACTGCGTTTGCGTGTCCAATTGTCCTTGTCTACGAGTCCGTCAGGCAAGTAAGTACCTTGTGCAGGTACTCTAGGAGTCGCAGCTTTGTATCTAATTCAGGAATTCAGGCGAATGCTCGTCTCCCATACTACCAAAGATTGGAAAGCTACAAGCAGCCGTTGCTCTCTCGCATCAAATACAATACATCAGGGAAGAAGCTCTTGGGTTTGAAGAGAATCTTATTATTCTGGTTGGCCATTTGTTAGAAGGCGGGCAGAGTAGACACCAGCGCAGAGGAGAGATAGAAAAAAGTGATTGACGTTTGACTCAACAAGAACCCTCAGACTCCCCAGTTTGCAAAGTAAGGTGCCTACCTATCTATACCTTGCCCTACAGACCGGAAGTCATTAAATGATTTAACTAGTACAACCGGAACTTAGGTCTGCTTCTCTGACCTTCCCTGCCCTCAGTTGGGCCAAAAAATCGGATTCTATTTGATACCACCAACTTGAGCACGAGGCAACCAAGCCCTCAAGTTTCACGTCTCAAGCCTCCGTTTCGATGCCGCGTCCCCTCTTTCACATTGTGGTGTAACGCAGGTCAGATCGAGGACCCCGCCAACTACCGTCCAGCCAGCCTTCTGCTGCCTAAGACAGAACCTTTTTCACGACGTCGATTCTTGGGAATTTCTTCCACCGCCGCTGCAGCCTTGTCTTTAAATTTCGTTTTCTGCACAAAAAGAAATACCCTTATTCTCTACCATTGAACCCTCGCTTTCCATTTCGCTCTAGGCTATTTCTACTACCCCCCTCAACGCCCTCATCCTCCTGCTTGCACCTAAACTTCTTACCTTAGCCATACCCCGGAGTCCTTGGGCGTAGCGTGCGTCTTGCAGAAGCAGACAGGCTCTCTCCATATCCTGAAATCTAAAATCGCCCGGTTCACTCTCTGCGGATTCCGACCTGTCTATCACTCGCCGCAAGAACCTGCCCGAGCGGGAAACCTTGCGTCTTGTCTGTGGTTTTCCTTCCACGTGCCCCAGGCATTCTCTTGCTATTCGAAAATGCGCAGCGCGGCTAGGTACGCGGAACTGAACAACCCTCGCCAGCACAAAGCGTCACGGCTCAACAGCGACCGACTTTGCCACCCCATCAGCGGCGGCTCACTTCACGGCCCCCGGGGTGCCTGAAAACTCAGAGCCCCAAAATCGCCGGCTGCTACAGATAATACAGGTGTGTTTCTTCCTTTTCTTTGGATTTCGTGCCAGAAAACTCGTCAATAATATCAGGTGCTGATTTCTGCAGTACCGTCGACCTTCGAATACCCAAAGGGTACAACATGGGTCTCAAGGCTTTCAAGAAGGATCTCACCGCCGCTGGTGATGCAGCCGCGGCTGGCACCATACCAGGTGCGGTCTCTATCAAACCAGGTTTCTCGGACGGGGAGGTAGCTATCGTCTTTGTTCACGAGGAACTGCCCTCGCCCCTGCGCATCCAAGCTGCCATCGAAGGAGGTACGTATGCCCCCGTTTGTCATTTGACGTCTTCCTTGTCTTGCCCCGAAACCCAGCTGACACGAGGTCTCAGATGTCAGCGAGTACCCGGAGGCGACAACATTCATGGCATTTGCCGAAGCAGATGACCCGCCCGTCTTCGTCGTCGACATATTGGACAACATCGGAGATCTTGTTATCGGCTCCACCGTCTTGGGTATGGTCCGGGAGATTGCGAAAGCGCTTGGAAAACGACTTCAACGTTCCGGAACAGGAACCACCAGCCTAAACCAGGATGGCGACGAAATGAGCATCGCGGGGGACGATGGCGATGCGAACTACGACCAAGAAGTTGAGATGGAGGACTACGATGGTGCTGATGATAATAATGACGATGACGATGACGACTTTTCCGAATACGACGACGATGTTGATGACCCCTATTTCGGCCTCGGTTACCCGCAGCCTCAGCAGGGACGAGGCGAGATGTCACCCAGACAGCTGATCCTGCTGCAGCGTGTGAAACGGGACATTCTCAAGGTGCACGAGGCAGGTTACAAGGTTGGCCTCGTAGATGGCTTGGGTCGCGACTCGGTTCAGGGTGTCATCTCTATCTCCATTCGAGCTAGCAAACTTGGCCTCTCCGAGCAGGTCATGGAGGCTTGGGACCTGGACCACCACGAATACCTTGTCCTACTCATCCGATACGGCACGCCGTATGAGCCTCTGGAGCAAGTGCTCCAGATGCCCGCCTCCCAGAGCCCAGCCCGCTTTGCCATTGGAAAATGCGCCCAGCACAAGCCGTCTGTCCGTCAAGCTATGGCTGCCTTCCCGGATCTGAACCATGTAGATCTCGGCCAGGAGGCCGCCCAGCCGGAAGCCGATGAAGACCAGGCGACCTTCCAGAAGGTGTTCATCTCGAACTCGCTCGACCAGTTCATGAACGAGAGTTTTGTCTCTCTCGTGAAGCTGCGGGACCTTGAATCGATCTCATGGGATGCTGCGAACCAACTTCTTATCAGTAAGGTCGGTCTCGGCATCGGCCTCGGCCACGGGCTCGAGAGCGTCTCCACGCCGAGCTCCGCGGTCCACGGCGAGACTCATACCGGAGAGAGCCTAGACGGACCGGCGACTCCGCAGTCGCCAGACCGCGGTACTGGCGCACCCGATCACCTGCTCGAGGTCGACTGCGAGCATGGGCGGAGTCTCCCCCTCGTGGCTATGCAGTTCGTCATGCGGTACTTTATGAGATGCACCGAATTCTGTCTTCGCTGCCACCGGAAGCTCCCCGATGACTTTGAAGCCCTCCGTCCCTATGTCTGCGACAATCCGCTCTGCTTGTTCCAGTACATGGCCATGGGACTGGGCCCCAGCATCGAGCACGAGATTCTCACGCAACCATATGTGGTTGATCTGCTGGTCAGCCTCTGCTACGCAAGTGTCCATCCGATGGGGAACAACCGTAGCTCCCGACCGTCGGCTTCCACGACTCAGGCGTCTTCGTACTCCATTCGCACTTTCCCTGTTGGCCTGCATCTCCAGGTGCCGCACATCCCGGATGGAGACGACGAAGTGGGACTGAAGGTGAAAGCTCGCATATCCGGGACCGCTGCCCGCCTCACTGTTGGGTCTGAGAATCCGGCCATCGCCGGGATCTCGCCGGCAAGTTGGGTGGCATTCCGACCTTGCAACAAAACGTTGGACGGCGGCCAGGTGCGCCACGCAATAGTCCGACGTGTCCACCCGGCAATGAGAGACGAGGTTGAGATAGAAGTTGATATCACCGGATGTTCGGCTAAGGGCTGGACTTCGTCGACCTCGTACGTCGGTCCTGCATTCGCGTCTACATTTGGACTGTCGGCCACGACTCAAACAGTTCCTGCGTCGACCTCGAATGCCTTCGATGCCGATCTGTTCTGCTATGACACCGACTTTGACTCGATGCCGGAGGACAAGAAGGGCCCAGCCATGAGGCATGTTCTAGACACCCTACCTTCCATCCTCCAGATCAAGGAATATTTGACGTCCCACCCGCACACGAGCTTGCGATCCATGGAGCGAATCTCCCCCGCCGCCGCGTCTCTCCTCCAGTGGATTGTGTCGTCAAACCGGTCCTGCATATTCCAAATTGACCAACCCGGACACCAGACGCACGGTCTGGCAGCGCCAAGCGCAGCACTCGTCGACCTCGCTCCGGAAGAGGGACTCGTCACACCGCTGGAGGGGGAGGAGACCACCAATAAGGTTACCGGCTCCCAGGCGTTTAACTCTCGTCCGAAATCACGCAAGGGAAGAAAACATTCCCCGGGCCGGGTCAGGGATCGAGCGGCCGAGCGTATTCCAGGTATGGAAGACTGGGTCCAATTCAAGTTTGCGCAAGGATCGAGAGAGAAAGAGCTACGTTTTGCTCGGGCTCTCCAAGAGACGGCCACCCGCAAAGAGCTCACAGACTACCCGACAATATTTGCGTGGCACGGGAGCCCCCCAGCGAACTGGCATAGCATCGTCCGCACCGGCTTAGACTTTGAAGACACGAGGACCGGCCGTGCCTTTGGAAACGGTGTCTACTTTAGCAGCAACCTGTCCACGAGCCAAATGTATGCCTCCAGCTCTTATACCTCGTGGCCGAACTCGGTGCTCCAGGTTTCCTGCTGCTTGAGCCTAAACGAGATCATCAACGCACCGGACGAGTTCGTGTCCAATTATCCTCATTTCGTGGTTTCACAGCTCGACTGGCATCAGTGCCGCTACCTCTTCGTCTCTCACCGCTCCCCTGCACGCGCCCCCGTGTCGCCTAGTTCTAGAGCGCATCGGCTGAACAGAACAACACTGGGCCAGCCAGGAAACTCCATACCCCTGCCAATGCCGACCGTAGCAGAGCCGATAACGCCCTCTGTGAGCTCCGACGACGCTCTCTATCACCGCCAAGCCCCCGGACTAGAGATCTTAGGCCAAGACGAAGAGCCGATCAGGATCCCACTGGCGGCCATCCCGCGCCGGAATGTCAACTCCAGCTTGACGCGTCTTAGGGAGGAGGTGGAGGAGCAAGCTACTCGTGTATCTACTCGTGTATCCGGCGATGAGAGCGATGAGAGCGATGAAGACCTCCTAGATGTAGGCTATCTCATGCCCGACGAGGAATCCGGGGACGGCGGGGAGAAAATAGTGCCGCGACTAGAGAAACCTCTTGTGAGGCGGCCAGACCCTATCCCACGATTGCCGACACCCGGTACGCCCGCCCTCACGGGAGAGTACGCGACTGACTTCCGACCCGGCACGCTGGACTTGAGCACCCTCCCTCGGCTGGGCGAGCCGTCGTGGGCCACCGACATGGCCACGAAACAGCTTGGCCGTGATCTCTCGGCCCTCGAGAAGGTGCAGGCAAAGACTCCGCTGCACGAGCTAGGATGGTACATTGATTTCGAAAGCGTGACCAACCTGTATCAGTGGATTGTCGAGTTCCACACCTTCGAGGCTGAGCTACCGCTAGCCCAGGACATGAAGAAGGCCTGTGTCACGTCGATTGTCCTTGAGATTCGCTTCCCTCGTGCGTATCCGTTCGAGCCCCCCTTCGTCCGCGTGATCCGGCCGCGCTTCTTGCCCTTTACCATGGGCGGCGGCGGCCACGTCACGGGGGGAGGCGCCGTGTGCATGGAGCTGCTGACCACCAGTGGCTGGAGCCCTGCCAATTCCATGGAGAGCGTCCTGCTCCAGGTTCGACTGGCCATGTGCAGCCTCGAGCCCAAACCCGGCCGGCTCCGGTCGGTGGTTCCCAGCCCGGACCCGCATATCAATTCCGATTACACGGTGGGCGAAGCCATCAGCGCTTATACACGCTCTGCGGAGGCGCATGGATGGGAGGTTCCTGCCGACTTTCACCAGACCGCAGCCGGGGTCTAGAATCCTAGCAGGCACAACTGAGCTGGATCGATTACTATGCCTGCGTTTACTTATTGATCCTCTCATCGCGGGAGGGACATGATGGACCGAGATTCGCCACGATACGTAGTGCAATCTACCCAGCTGATAATAATGATGAGTCTTTCTGGTGAAAGGGATATATCAAAAGCATGGGTCAGTGACCAGCTGTTAACTAAAATAAATCATGACAGACAAACGACTTTTTCTCTCATATGAGCGCTGGTTCCGTGGGCCTTCTCGGCACTCAATCCTTTGTAAAGCTGACTCGTTCGGTCAAATTTCTTGATAATCTGCTTCTTCAACGCTCTGAGTTCCGCGACGTAGTCCTCCTAGCTTCTGTTAACTGGTAGTATACTTGTCTTGGTAAAGAAACCAATCAAGAAAGATATATCGATTCCAGCTTGGTCAAAATAGAAGCCATAGAGACTATAAAATGGGTAACTTGTAGTCTTATTTTTAGATGCCTAGTACCTCCTGTAAGCACTCGCCAGGATGAGCCCAGGTAGTTATCAGGCTCTTTTCTCGAAACCACCCTCAAAAACATCACTCTGTACCATTTTCTTTGTCGCTCAGTTGTGCGTTACTTGCCGGCCCTACTAATTCTGTGTAATATATGTATATATAAATATATCTACCTGCTGCTTCCACCAGAATTCGCAAATTCCACACAGTTTATGTCGTGAGTTTATGCTTCCGTTGCCTACTCCCAAGCCAAGCATTGCGGTTCATCATCTACAGTTTCGCGTCGGTTTTCGAGATGGCTAGAAGCTTGTCACCAAGACGAAGCGAAATATTGAAGGAACAACCAGACAACTGAGCTACTGGGATTTCACTTTCCTGACTCACGGAATTTAAACCTGACCGATCCTTGTCGATGTTTAAGATCGAACTGGAGAGCTATTGCAAGTATCTCGAGCGGACCGTGTAGCAGGTGGAAGAAGATAATCACACCCTGTTAGTCGCATCCAGTTAAAGCTTACTGATCCTAACGATTACCAGTGAAATCGAGCCTGGTAAAAAAAAGGCAGGACACTTCCACATACCACCAAGAAACCACCACCAGAAACCACCACCATAGAAGAACCACCACTAAAAACCACCGCCGTAGAAAAACCACCAACATAGAAAACCCACCACCATAGAAACCACCACCAGAAACCACCACCAGAAACCACCACGGACTTTAATCTCGGGCCCTCCTATGGAGCATGAGCTGCACAACAGTCTCGTGTCCATACTCTGTTGCCCGCGAAAGCGGTGTCTGGTTATACGTGTCCTGAACATCGATCTTGGCCCCCCTGCTGAGTAGGAGTTGTACCATAGCCTCGTTCCCTCCCCCCGCTGCGATTGAAAGCGGCGTTTGGCCGTTTCTATCCTGTACATCGACCTCGGCTCCCTTGTCGAGCAGGAGCTTTACGACAGCCTCCTGCCCACATATTACCGCCGCCGAAAGCGGTGTGTCACCGGCGTTATCCTGAACATTGATCTTAGCCCCTATATTGAGCAGGAGCTGCACAGTAGCCTCGCGTCCACGCGCTGCCGCAATGAAAAGCGGCGTCTGGCCGTTTCTATCCGGTACTTCGACCTCGGCTCCCCTGTCGAGCAGGAGCTTTACGACAGCCTCCTGCCCACGTGCTGCGACCATGGAGAGTGGCGTAGAGTAACGTATATACTGGCAAAACTCCTCCCATCCTAGGTATGTCGGTGAGCGTGGAGAGCAAATTTTCGACGCAAGAACCATTGTGACGTCGTAATTGTTGTTGTGAGCTCCGCAGAAGTGATCCGCCCACCAGTCGCATGAATACGTGAAGAAAGGGTAATCGATATAGGAGCCAGTTTCCGGGTTTACCTCTAGTGGAGGAGGAGCCCCGGAGCTGAATAAGCTAAGGTAGGTCAAGCAGAGCTGTGCGAGGACGGCATTTGCGTCTTGGTCGGTGATGGATTGATGCCAGTGCAGCCCTGACCGAATAGTGGTGGCAGTAGGGGATGCTAGCTCTCTGCGAAGAAACTCGCGGGCAGTGAGGTGAAGAAAATAGATCTTGTTGTGGTGGATCGAAATGAACAATCCGCACAATGATCTAATGCTCTTCCTGAAGTCTTCCTCTCCCTCTAGCTCAAGATCGTCAAAGGACCGCGAGGTCTCGTCGATATTCATAGCGACGTTCATCTCCGAGACGGTCAGCGGGCGAGCGGCTGCCAGGATGATGCTCAAAACTTTGCGCACTTCTGCGTCGTTTTTTGATTTGCTCAGTATTTGCTCGTAGGCCTCGTTGACGCTCTTCGGCAGCGTTTCGATGGCAGCATTGATCCCCTTGCGTGTCTTCTTGAAGTGTTCTCCCTTCAGGTGCTCAAATACGAGGTATACCCAGAGATACGTACGGTGTGGGATCTCGAGCAGCTTATCTGCCAGATGTCTCTTGAGTGGACCAGAAAGCTGCAATTCTTCGACTCGATGGTTGATGACATGATTCACTTCCTTGCTGATGGTATCTGAGTCCTCTTCTCCTGGTATTCGAATGTAAGGGAAGTTCTCGACCAGTTCGTGGAACGCTGATACAATTTGAGGATATGGGCGACACGTCAGTAGGAACCGCAGGTTGCCTCGACCGGGACGAGCGTTACAAAACAGACTTTTCAGCATTCGGACCAGGTCTCGAAAGTCCGATTCGGTGCATTCATCCAGGGCATCCAAAACTACAATCAGCGGTTTGGTGTTTGGGTCTTGCGCAGCCCCTACCAGGATATTCCACAGAGATGATGTCGAATTGATCAGATTCCTCCCGTTCTTGGAATACTCTGGCATAGCATATGGGCGTAGTAGCGACGGTTGGTGGCAGAAGAGCTGGTGTAGCAAGGCGCAAAGTGCTTGGTTGATCTTGTTTTGATCCTGCTCCTTGAAAAAGAAGTAGCAGATTGTTGCCGATGTTGATTCTGGAAGGATGCGTTCAACGAGGTGCTTGGCTAGGACGGACTTTCCACACCCAGGATCTGCCGAAACCAGCAGTGGCCCGGAATCCTGCTCTCGCCACTTGGTAAAGTTATCATGGCCCAGGAACCACTGGCATGTGCCATCCACCCGCTCTTCTATGCGATCTTTGTACCACTCGTACGTCGCCTCGTTGCTGCCAGCAGTGAGACGGAACAATTGGTGGCACTCCGCTTCCTCTTTGTTTTTGTGGAACTGGAATTGTTCCTCTGCAACCTTCAATTGCCTTGCGGTAATTGCAAGGAAGTTCTGAATGGTCTTGAGAGAGGACTGGCTCGTCTCGTTTAAGGATTCCAGCTCCTGCCTCGACATCAGTTCGTTCATCAGCCCGAAGTCCCGATGGAGGTCAGCCTCGAGATCTTTGATCTTTTGCAGCAATTTCTCCCAGTTATCGCCCGGCCTAAGATCTTGCGCAAACCTGTTGAACCAGTTTCGGTAGAACCGTAGCACACTTCGGAGCTGAAATTCGAGAATGCGCTGGTAGAGCTCCACGATGTGGTCGGTAGCCTTGGCCATCAAAGCACCGGAAACCTCTGTGCTCTTACCGATCCGCCGCAGCAGAGGCTCGAGCTCAACGTAGTAGCTCATCCGGGTAGTAACGTAAACGAACCCGTCACGGTTGGCTTCCTCTACAGCCTTGGGCTTGGTGAGCAGCGGGAGAATCATGCAGACACCGGCCCACGCGACAGAAGCTTCCGGTGAGACTTTGACAGCGTCACCAATCCAGTCTTTGGCCCATTCCACTAGCTCTACGGCTTGTTCGATCTGATCCGTTATGGTAAATTCATGGCCAGCAATGGTGTACTTTGTTTTCCTGTTCATCCGTTCCAGGCCGTTTTTTATTATTGTGTCCAGCTGGCGCTGGCGTGCTTCGCTGCGGCCGTGAGTAGCATGAGAGTCTGTTGAATGAGTCAAACCCGATCATCGCCGCATGTGATATAGTTGCGAGCTCGATGCGTTGCATACCTGTCTGCTGTGTCTCCTTTGCAAGCAGCGCCTCGTATTCTTTTACCAGCTCTGGTTTGTCTTTTTCGAGAGCATTATAGGCGCGATCCCAGAGCGATTCTACCATGGACAAGTCTTCATGATCCGCAACTGGTGGATCAATGCCCGGGATGGGATCGCCTGGAGTATCTTCAGAGTGCTCATCGCGGCTGATGCTGCTGTCGCAGCTGGCAAGGTCGACTGACTTGGCATCGGATCGGGCTTGACTCCGGTTTCCTCCCAAGAATTCTCGAAATCGCCGGCCTGCACGGAGAATTAGTCTCTTGGACTCCGTGTTTGGCGGCCCAGAGCCTCTCCTCTCCTTGTCGTCAAAGCGATCCACCATCTTGCCGCGAAGCAAACTGACCCGCTTCGGTCAGTTGCAGTTGCTTTGGGGGGTACTCGGCATGTTTGGGCAAAGCAAAAGTTTGGGCTTTTGAAGCAGCATGCTAGTTGAAACTGGGAACAGAGCCGGATATGACATTGGAGATGTGATGGACGTTGGGAGGGCGCGTGCGCTTTCGCTCAGCCTCACAGATTTCTTAGGCGGCAAAGCCCCGTCTACAAATGGTCAATTCATGCAGCGTCTCCGCAGCCCCGAGAATTTTAGCCAATTGACTCTTTCTAAGCCTTGTCCTTTGGCAACAATAGGGTCCAAGGGCCGTTTGCATACCTTGGTGTGTATCACTCTCTATATAGCCGACTGAGCCATCCACGGGATGTAGCCACCCTTTCCGACTTTCTGCTTCGGCTAACGAGCTCCTGAATTGGTCTCCGATTTCTGTGGGGCCGAAGAGTAAGCGCCGGACCCCGTCGAGCCCGTCCCTCGACCAGAATACAACGGTGAACGATTTACGGATCCGAAAATGCCCCACCAGAGCCTACTTTTCGGCAAAATCCCGGGGAGCCTACGGTGCTGTAGGATCGCTCGACTCGCCGAAGCCGTTTCGTCACCTCTTCCTTGACACCTCTACCTAGAACAGGGGGTCTTCCTCACTAGAGAAACGGGAGTCGCTTTCCTCCTCGACGTCTCCTCGTCTGCGCCTGGATGACTCTCACGGTGTTGCGCCATTGGATCCTCTGCCCCCGTATTGGGACAACAGCTCGGCTCGTGATATAACCTTGGTGACACAGCAGAGAAAGGGCTGGAGAAGAGGAGGATATATCTTGACCATCGATGACAAAAATAGTAGACCCGACCCAGGAGGACCACATCTTGTCCTGCAGCTACGCGCTGCCGCTGCTCGTCTACAAGGTATCTTGTAAAAGCGTTGCCGGCGATAATCTGGCCGGCAAGTAGCGCTGTACCGATATGGAGACCATAAGGTGTTGAGATCCTGTAGCGCTTACGCAGGCGAGCTTGATGAGGAGGCTATCGACATCTTTGTATCCTGGGTGGCAAAACGAGATGAGCCTGCGGGATAAGAGAGGGTTGATTGGGAGGGGAGGAGTATGACGTGGATGATGTAGGTTACCCATCCCGCGCCAAATCCAACGCCAGGTATCAGAAACCGAAAACCTTGCTCACAGTCCATATTTCATTCGTAAACCAGGTCAGAAATATGGCCGTTGAAAGCAGGCACTGGAACTGCAACTTCCAATTTCTTACCATACCGCGTTACTAGACTGTGGAGATTCGCCAATATATGAAGGCAGCTGTTGGTACTTATCCAATTCTAGTGGCTACAAGATGTTCATAAATGTGACACCCGACCGACACGCTGCAAAGACTGCTGTTTCCGTGGCCCGCGTGGGTAAAGGTTACCAAGATATAACGGCCCCACCTGGCGGCTCAGTAGGAAGTCCAGCGGCATAGAAAGGCACTATAGCTCCAGTGGGGGTTGCGTTTATGGTCAGCCTTGTGCGCGACCCCACCATAAATTTTCCTTCAGCCTCATGCCTAGCTCCAAACCGCTATTTTCCACTCCCCAAGATAGGAAGAAAAGACCTGAGAGCGGAAATCGATGGCGTCGGCACAGCACGTACTCCTCTCCCCCGCGGAGCTGGCGTACCTCCACGACACTCTCTCTCTGGTACCCCCTCTCCGCCCGGACGGTCGCGCACCGGATCAATTCCGCCCGCTCATCGCCGAGACGGGCATCCTCCCGGGCACGAATGGCAGCGCGCGCATCTGCTTCGCCGACGGGACCGAGGCAATCGTCGGCGTCAAGGCCGAGGTTGAGAAGACGAGGACAAGACATGACACGGAACGCCAGCGACCGCGGCCGGGCAGCGACGGGGCCGCGGAAGCCGAGGACGGCGTGGCCAAAGCGAGCGAAGCTGGTCGAGCAGGCGCGGCCGACTGGGTCGAGCTGACGGTCGAGATACCTGGGTACCGGGACGACGACTCCGCGACCGTTTTCCTCTCGGCCATGCTGAGCGAGGCCTTGCTGGCTGGGGGCGACTTTACCCAGAGGCTATGGATCAACGATCGGTTCCATTGGAAGCTCTACCTAGACGTATGTACCTGTTACACTGTGTTGACTGGTTTTCGTTTGGCTTTTGCCGTTTACTTTTTTCGTTTCTCCCCCTCACGTGAACTGAACTGCTTGCTCGGCCCCAATTGAGCTTGGATGCGGTAGCTAACAGCTTGCTTGCTTGGCACAGATTCTCCTCCTGTCCCCTCCCCTCTCGTACCCCCTCCCGTTGCTCTCGCTTACCACCCACCTCGGCCTCCTGGCCACACGGCTGCCACGGCTGAAGTCGGAAGGCGACGAGGATCCTCTCTTCGACGACGACTGGGCCGCGGCTCCCTACCTCTACTCCCGGAAGGACGGCCGCGCCACGTCACGGCCGCCGATCACGCTGCTGGTGATGGCGGTGGGCGACAACATCATCTTCGACCCGGCGAAGGAGGAGCTCGCGGTGGCGGACGCAGCGCTGGCGGTGTCCGTGGGCGAGGCCCCTTTGGCGGAGCACGGCGACGACGGAAACGACGACGCCGCGAGCAAGCGCAAGCTGCGATTGCTGTCCATCCGGACCATAGATCCGCCGTCGCGCTTGACGCACCCTGGCGTCCCGAACGCGGCCAATGCGGCGTACGGTGCTGCGGCGACACAGAAGCAGCCCGAGGCGCGGACGGCGGAGACGGAGGCGGTGGACGGGGTGTGGAAGCCACCAAGAGGTGGCGTGAGCCGACGTGTCTTGGCGGCACTGGTGCAGAGAGCGCTGGAGAAAGGGGGCGTCACGGATGAGATATTGGACGGCTTGGATGCCGTTGAGCTGAGTTGAGTTGTGTTGAGACACGCCCAGAAACTTTTTGTCAAAGGAGTCGGTCGACCCGAGTCGTTACCCTGTCTCCTAAGCTGCTATAAGCAGCTATGTCCTGCTATGCTATGCTATGCTATGGTACATGGTATGGCGCCAAGTCCCAACCGAGACCAGAGGCTGGCTACTGGCGATTTGCCACAAGGCTACTGTAATTAAAGCTAGTTAAGTGCCTTGAAGGATCCCCTCTGCTTGGGTATCATGCGCGTACACAAACGCGCTTCTACTGTAGGGTTCACACCACCACCTCCAATGCTATCAGAAGATACCCAGCCACTTCTTCCTCGCTCCTCCCTCCACCGCAGCTGCGTCCACCACCGCGACCGCCTCGGCCTTGGAATTCGTGGTCTCTGTCTTGGGGACCGGCTCGGTGGACCAGAAGCCCTGCTCGGCGGGCAGCCCGTGCGCCTTCCTGAACATTGTCCTCTTGGCCATGTCCTCGGCCTTGCGGTTGCGCTTCTCCTGGATCTCCTCGGCGTGGCGCGCCTCGCTCA
>FTLB01843397.1_pt1 | contig 20353 bp, 13 predicted proteins | sample 1658291 | NCBI WGS metagenome assembly FTLB01 (sample SAMEA3914812, study PRJEB12502) | metagenome | biome: forest; material: soil | place: Canada | collected 2011-07-07 | depth 0.1 m
TGGTGTTTCTATTTCTATTTCCAGACGGATCGACTAGCAGCAATAGTACCTGTGCGATACGTGGTGAGCTGATAGCATCAATATGTCAGCGAAAAGGGAACCCAGACCTGTCCGCCAGAGGGCGGTCCTGGACGGGACGTTACCTTCAGGCACCAGGGGTAGGCGTTCGAAGTGGATACACGGGTTCGAAGAATAGAATATATGAAGAGGGTGTGGTATGGTGCTCCGCGCGCGCATCAACACGGCATGCTATCCTCCATCCAAGTCCCTCCGGGGAGACTGGAGAGACGTGTGCGGAGCCAGCGAGCATTACGTAGTGTAAAGAAGTTAATGCCCTAATGTACAGTGATCTTCATAGCCAGGCATCTGGGTCTGTGAACGTACAACACCTGGTTACAAACAGGCGAGGTAGAGGAGATCATGGTCGATCGCGGCATTTTCTGTGCAAACTTATTCGTCCCAGCCACGGAACCACCGTTGCGGCTCAAGCTTCCTTCGCCAACCACCTTGGACATGTTTGAAACGTATCGACGTGCGGGGGTGCAACAATCTGGGACCTCAATCGTATAGCATAGAGGGATTGGAGAAGTAAACAAGGCGCATGAAAAGCTCCGTCCTTCGTGCGGAGGCGAGGTCTCGCATCGGGCCATAGCAGTGGTCAATTGGCAAGAAATGACGTCCCGTTCAGACTCCAGGCTAAAGTCGTGGTAAGTGCGTGGCGCCCCGAGCTATGCTTAACGCCTATTACGGACCTCCGCACCCAGATCAGAGCGGTAAGCTCACCCGTGATGCGATCCGTGTCCATCATTACGGTAGTTTTGGGACAACCAATCGGGGCTATACGATTTGCAATGCTCTTCAGGGAAAATGGAGCATGATCGGTCCCGGGGCGGTTCGAAGCGAGCGTTGAGTGAGCGGCCATCCTGTTCGGATAATGGACTGGCCGACTACGAGGGAAATATCAAAGTTGGCTCCCCAGATCGACTTTTCCCTTTAACCAGTCACGCATTCGTAGGGAGTCAAAATCGTCTATCAGATAATGACGGTTAGCTGTAACGGCAGGGCCAACGGCGATTTCACCTAGTGCTCCTAATCGACGGAGTCCTGGATTTGCTGCGGCCGCTATCTTCAACCAAACTAGTTGGATTTGTAATTTGAGTTGCCATACAAACAAGGTCTAGTTAGGCTTCGAGTCCAGACGAGTAATTAACTCTGGTTGGATAGACGATGAAGCATTGCCTAAGATACCCAAGGACTCTTGCTACCTGAATCCGCCTCCTCGCCTACAAAGAGTATTCTCTATGTCAATAAAATACTCGTTTCAATATAGCGTATAGCGTGAGGAATATAGCGGTTGGAAGTTTTTTATTTGAAAGATTCCCTGCCCGGACGAAACTATCACAGCTGCTCGGGCTCTACGTGTTGTGACACCAAGTATACGAGAAAAGACTCCGAGACAGAGATCAAGTCCATTCATGTGCAAGAATTTTATTCTTAGAATTTGGTAATTAGCCGTTTTTACGACCTGGTACATCATTTACAAACGTCGTCATTAACGTCTTATTCCCAAGCATCTCGACGCGGCTCCTGTATCGTCTCTCGGCACGGGTTATCCTGGCCGTTTCCTTCTGCTGCCGCAGCACCACAGCACGCTGTTCCGGCGCAGAGAGGTGCGCCAGCGCCGACCTGTCCCTGACACTCAGGTTGGCAAGTTGCTGCGTAACGGCGTTCTCGCGCTTTTCGCTCCTAGTCAGGGCCGTCTTGGCGGTTTCTGTTGCTGCCGAGTCGGAGCCGCTGGGGCCCCGCGTGTTCGGCGTGGCCGAGATGGCCGGCTTCGAAGCGTTCGGACTCGCTACAGTGCCAAGATCGACGCGCCGCCTTCTTTTCGTGTTGGCCGCCGAACGGCTAGAGAGGAGTTTCCCCGAGGGTAGGCGTGCGGAGCCGCCGTCTACCGAAGAAAGGTTACGTGCCGAGGATGTGGATCTGGGGTTCCGATTCGTATCTGAGAGTTCTGCTTCGCTGTCGTCTCCGCCACTCTCCTGGTTGCCAGACGTAAAGTCGTAGAAATCCAAGAACTCCGAGTCCTCGCTCGTCATGTCGAATTTGCAGTGGCCCTTCCCCAGCATATGCTGCCGTGCCCCTTCGGCGCTGTTCCGCTGCGAGTGGCAGAATAAGCATTCGTTGTACTCGACGATGACCAGGTGCAAGTATCGGAGCAATGCCTCGAGGCTGATGATCAGGTGGTCTCTGTCTGGTATGAACAGCCCATGCACCTTCTGCATGTGCTCGATGTTGCCGTCGAGTGTTTGTGAAGATTGCGAGCAGAAAAGACAATGCTCGGCTATGAAACTGGATTCATCAGGCAAAAGGTCCCCTGTAGACTTGTCTGTGATACTCTCGTCGTCGTCGTCGTCTTCATCGTCATCATCGACGTCGTCATCTACGTCCCCATCTTGTGGCGCAAACTCCTGGTCTTTCGGAGCATCCAGCTCGGGTGCGCCGTTATATACAGTAGTGGAATCTCCTTCCGGGGGACCCAGAGGTTCGAGTCCTGCTACCCGACGTCTGAGATTCTCAACGCTACAATGGTGACGGGTAGTCAGTGTCTGCGACCAGCTCGGCGTCAGGGGGGCTCAACATACTGCCATTGGCTCTTGCCATGCGTCCTCCTAGCTTCAGGGGACTGGAAGGAGACCTCGCAGGCGCTGCAATGGTTGGACGACAGCCTGAAGGCTGAGTGATAGTTATTGGGCATTGGTGTATCGGCCATCGCCGCGGCTGGAACAGAGTTGGTTGGAGCCGAAGTGCCTGCAGTCATGAGATTGAGGGGTATTGGCGTAGGAATTGGCAAGCTGGCTGGCAGAGCCGAGGTGGCGATAGCTATGGAAATGTCTTTTGGAATGGCTCTTGGTTGGTTTCTTTAGGGTTGAGTACTGTATATATATATGTGAGTATATACCTTGTATGGTATCTACGAAATATATCTAGATGCAAGCGAACAAGGATTATCATAAGAGTCACGAGCAGATTGTGGCTTATCGTTAACAAATTTCAGGGGAGAAGATGAAGAATGGGTAGCTGCGGAATGTTTCATTGGTGGGTTAGGTTTTGCTGCTCCATGACTGGTGAAATCAAGGAAAATCTGGTACTGGACTTCTAGAATCTGAAGAGGTAGGCTCTTTTTTTTGCGGGTCATGCTGCGGAATAGGGACTTTGGGGAGTCAAAAGCGAGTGAAGCCATTATGATTCATTTCTTAGCGTGCAGCGGGTTGCAACGCTTGTGGGAAAGCACCCACTTAGGCCATCTCCACTTTATAACTTGAACATTGCTCCGAGGCTCGCATTCGCTAGAGATGGGCGTCTAGAATCATGGTACAGCCCCCAGCGTTGTTAAGGCTGGTATAACCTCGTAGACCTGATATACCTATCACGAAATGGCCGAGATGGTAAAGAATGTTGCAAATGAGACCGCGGCTACCCAGCGACAAGGAGTTGCATAGGGCCTACGAATAATCCAGATCTATGCTCCTTCTCGGGGATGAGCGTGATATAGGTAAGCTAAGCAGTAACTAGCGGTTGTAGCAAACGTTATAAGCCATCGATCCCTTCCCGAATGCGATCGGAGCTTAGGCTAGAGAGAGGGAAAAGAGAAGTTACACGATAGATTCAATGGCAACCAAGAAATAACGGTTCGGTGCAGCCGGCGATACTCGTATTTCGCAAATCCAGGGCAGGGTTGCTAGGCACTCCTAGGTGCTGTCCATGTACGCAGTATAGGTTCCTCGCTGCGGTCCCTTCCCCACCACAACCAAGTCTCGCCACAGGTCCCAAGTCCCATGCTTACAGTACCTTAATCAGCCCACAAGGATGACATCGACTTCCACGAGGCGTCTTCGGCCTAAATCTCTCCGATCCGCCAAGCATTTGGTTACGCAGCGTCTTGCGCATGGGATACAATTCTGGGCAATGAATTTGCATTTTGTTAGTGATTATGGTATGCTTACAAGCTCTCGCGATGAGCCACGGCGCGTTGACGCGGAGCGACGCCACCGTGCGTCCCATGATGTCTTCCCCCTGCGTGATAGAACAGATGAATAGAAGATTGTTACAACTATGCTTGCTCCCCTTCCCTCAAAAGAAGCTCTGGGCCAACTCGTAACGAGTGAATTCACATAACATCGAACCAGACACAGCCCGCGAGCATCGTACTGCCCTGACCCAATATGGCCCACAGCGTAAACCAAGCAAACGCGTCATCTCCTCCTGGCTTTACGCCAGGACACGAAGGCTATGCTCGAGACCAGCATCCCAACGAGACGCCTCTGCCGGAACCCTCGTCTCCGATGTACAGTCCTGCAGATCACCCCGGGCCGCTTGCGTCTCAACCATCAAACGTTGATATCTACGGGGCCACGCCTATGGGCAACACGCCATTGCTAGGCGCGAGCGCGACTGCAACTACCCAGTCGCAGAGCGATGGGAATGCAGCTGCGGATCCCAGCTGGGGCCGGCGGCGCCTGTCGGGTTGGGGAGCCAAAGCTGCCGCCCCAATCCACGGCCTGGCTCATATAGTTGGCGCGGAAAGCTTCCTGCCGACGACCATGGATAAGGAGTGCGAAAAGGCAGCCAGAATATTGAGGAGCTTCTGTAGTACGGGATCCCGGCTCATAGTCTCTGCAGCTCTTGCTAACACTGGCTGTCATCTTAGAGGACGGAATATATAGCGAAGACCCAACATCGAACGACGCAATCGCCGCGAGCGGTGGATCATCGAAGTCCCGTGATAAAACGAAGAGCAGATCGAACGCCCGTGTTCTTCTCAAGATTCCTTCCAGGGTGATCGCGCAAGCTCAAGGTCTTGCTATCTTCACCACGGTTCGCGCAGGCTTCCATTTCACTGGGGAAAGCGGCTCCGGCATTGTGGTCGCCAGGCTCCCGGATGGCAGCTGGTCGCCGCCCAGCGGCATCCAAGTACATAGCGTCGGCGCCGGATTTGTGATGGGCTTGGATATTTACGACTGCGTGGTAGTGCTCAACACCCAGGCCGCTCTGCGAGCCTTCACCAAGACGAAAATAAGCCTCGGCTCAGATCTGGCAGTTACCGCAGGGCCATGGGGCGCCGGTGGGGCGCTGGACTGGAGGCTGCCTACTCCCTCTTCAAGGGGCATGCCGAGAGACGCAGACGTAGCACCCGAGCTCCCACTTCCGCAGGCTCGTGATATCGACACTGCCTCCTCGCCGGCGCCACTCTCTCCATCTTCTTCCCAACAGTCTCAATTGCCGATTGCGGAACACCTCAAGGACAACTCCCTAACAACGGGATCGCAGCGCTCAATGGGAAACCGCAAAGCTAATACCAGCCGTCTACGAGATGCCGTGAGCCCTGTCTACAGCTATGTCAAATCTCGAGGGTTTTATGTGGGTTTCGGCTTCGACGGAACCGTCGTCACGGAACGAAAGGATGCGAACGCGAGGTTCTACGGCGAACGCCTCTCGGTCGAGCAAATCCTCCGCGGTCAAGCACACCAGCTCCAATCTAACACGGCCTGGCAGTCAAGCGCGGCGACTCTGGCCAGGATCCTCAAAGGAGCGGAGGGAGGATGGAGAGTTGCCAACCCGATGGATAGCATTCCGTCATCCAACATCCCAGCTGTAGTAGCCGGCGAACCTGCGCTGGTGGTACCAAATTGGAAAGCGGCAGAGGCAGCAAGAGAAGCGCAGGCTGCAAGAACAGCAGACGAAGCTGGTGCTCTGCCTTCCTACAGCGAACGCGGCGACACACTGGGGGATGTCCCACCGCCATATGGGTATGAGCACCAGTCCAGACCGGGAAGTGAAGATGATAAGACCAATCTACTATAGACCTGCAGAGCTACTATCCAGGGGCCCCTTGGCTGGACAAACTGCTTTTTCTTTGTTGACCGAAAAAGATTCAATGTTTTCCTAAATTAGGTATTCGCGTATCGAGACTGTACAAATCTGAATGATATAATTCCGTTTCTATTAGCCATCTTTGAAGGCACGTAGCCAACTAGTGGCTTTTTGCTCAATACATTCACAAGACAAGTGTTACAAACTGCCGGAGGCTTTTTGTCATCTATGGCTGCCTACTGACAGTTGGGAACCCCAAGTCTGGGGGAACTACCAAAGCTGAACAGCTGGTAAGTCCGGCTCACCGACTCATAAGATGTAGACTTGGGGAGAGCCAATGGAGAGCAAACAGAATTAAGTAAAGTGATTAATTAAATATTACTGTTGAATACACAATATTAAAGCGCTCGAAACTATTAGGCTCAAGGAGTGGTTGTCTTACACACGCAAAGAGGCTCAATGGTAGTGTCTCTCACGGCACCCAAACGAGCTCGATGATGCCATCCAGCTTGCTCATGGGCGCACCGGAGGGTTCCTTCCAGCGCGGATCACCCGCCTTGCCGACGTAAACCTGGGTCACCGTGCCGTCCGGGTTGACGGCGCTCTCCTGCAGATCCCACGAGAGCTTGCGCCCTGTATTATGCAGCGACGGCCGCTGCGGGCCGAGGCTGTAATCAAAGTTCCAATCTCCTTCCTCGACGGGATGAAAGGTCCGTTCCGTCTGGTTCAGGTCAAAGTCAATGCCCTGAGGGTAGTGCGCCACGGAGAAGCTGGTGGAGAGCACAAAGTTGTCCGCGGTGCGGAAGCGCTGCAGCAGACAGTCCTCGCCGCAGACGTGGGAGACCTTGGTGTACTCCCAGGGACGCGCGATATGCCACCCGCCGCCGCGGTAGTGGTGCAGGGAGAGCGGCCGTACGCCGGACTCGTAGAACCCGGAGGGATCGCCGACGAGGTCCAGCTGCCACAGGTCGTCCAGGAGTGTCAGCTTGGTGGCGCTATTCTCGTAGATGCATTTCCGCAGCAGCACGTCGCCTTGCGGGCCCCATCCGGTGTCGGCCTCGTTGACTTTGGCCTCGATGCTGCAGCTTGCATAGCGCTTCGTGACGGTCTTGGCGAGCGGGACGCTGAGGAAGACGCCTGCGCCGCCGAAAGCCTGTTCGCCGTGCCTCTGGACGTTGAAGGCGTCTTCCGAGAGCGTGCCGATGTACATGGGCTGCTCGTGGTCGAATTCCATGAAGCGCTGGGCCAGAGCGTGGGGCGAGGGAAAGAATGTGTCGTCGTCGCACGTCACGATCCACTTTCGGTCTTTTCTGTCCGGGTGGTTGTACATCTTGGGCACTAGTGCTAGATATCGCACCGCCATCGGCAGGGCAGGATCGGCATGGTAGACCTCAGCGTCGATCCCCGTAAGCGTCAGCGTGTCCTGCGCGTCCCGGAGCTCTTGTTCGGAGGCATCCGATAACAGCAATATCAGCTTGCCGCCGTTCGAATGGCTCTGGCTGTCAGTGAGCCAGTATGTCCACTCGTTCACCAGGGTCGTTCTGGAGTCGTTGAAGCGTTTGTAAGTGGTCGATACGCCGAACATGAAGTCGGACGCGTCGGCAGTCGAGGGATACGGAGATCTTGTCACCGGCACGGTTAGTGGCTCCGGGCAGATAACAGCCTTGTACCTCTTCCTCACGTCTATAATCTTGGCTGGTACTGCCTGGAACTTCTGGCTCAGCTTTGTCAGGCCTTGGCGCCGGATATCCCGTCTTAAGATTTTGATGTAACGCTTGGTGTATTCTAACCTGCGCCCCAGCTCGTATTTTTGCTGCCATTTCTCTATTCGACTCGTATCGTAGTTACAGGTCATGGTGAAAGCGGCACTAATCGCCGGATACGGGAAGTCGGCCGTGATAGTCGTCAGAAAAGTCAAGGCATCGGCGTTTGCCCCCGTGGGAGAAGTTGTGTTGTGACTGTTCGCTGAGAGTTGCGATGAGACTGATTGCTTCACGAAAATGGCTGAGTCTACTATCGCGATTTGAGCACCGAGATCGTCAAACCATAGCATCAAACCAACAAGAAGAAGAGCAGTGCCGAGAAAAATGAGAATTCTTGCAGATGGAGTGCGCATGGTGAATCGTTGAGCGATGTCCGGCGAGCCACATCATATGCCAAGTTGTGGTACAGTAATTTGCGTGGAAGAACGCCCCCCTGTTGCCCAGTGGCTTTCTCTGCTGATGGGCCTCTCGCTGCCGATGGGTTTCAAATCCTTTCTTTCAACCACGCGCTCTCAAGGATAAGTCTTATTCGAGCTACATGAACGGACGGACGAAGTAGGCAGGTCGTGATACCGAAGCTAACGGAAACCCGTGATGGGGAAATCCAGCAGTCTTGAGAAGCGCGCTCGAAGACCGTCGGCAAGTGAAGCAAGATTTTAGCCTCAATGAAGAAAAAGGAAGGTCTGATACTAAAGGATGAAACGAGCGACGAGGAGCGCATAACTCCAATGCTGGCCAAGCACGAAAACAAACGCCTCGAGAATATGGGCGAGAAACCGCGAGAGAAATGGCTGACGATCAAAGCCCCAGGGCAGCGATGATTAGAGGCAACTATATAACAGTCTCTCTTCTCCATATAGGTCTGATCTTGATGTGTTTATTTGGGTAACATTGCACTAGTGTATACACGGGGTCAACCGGCAAAATAGACTTGGCTGTCCGATGAAACGGTGGGCTTCGACAGCGTGCCGTCCTACCCATGTGTCAAGACATGCTAATCCAATATATTTCGGTGGATGTTCGTCACGTGTCTAGCACAGCACTTATACACCTGGGTGCACACTCAGCCAGTGCCTTACACAACAGCTAAGCTGCCTAACCTGTAGTCAAGTCCAATCCCTTCAACTTGAAGCGAAATAAGAATGGCTTTGATCTTGAACTGACGGGGAAGTAGCAGGCGACGTTGAGGCTAGGAAGGCGCAGAGTGCTCTGCCCCCCATAATATATTGTTTCTGCGATCTATGCTCCATAGTTGCTGTCTGCCCCTATAATCTGGAGTGCCGAAGGAATGTGAACGAGAGAGCACCACAGTAGTATTTCAAACCTCCGTAAACAGAGGAAGTACATTAGACTGCAGCATGGCCTTAGACCTGGAAATAATGGTCGTGGAACTGATGCTCAGCATAGGAACTGGGCAGCTACCTTAGCTATTGAAGTAGACTGGTACACGAGAGATTGTGCCTGCATAGTGTCATTCATGGAAAAATGTCCAGAATTATGGATGGCAAATACCCTAGGGAGGGATGGTTGCATCCAATTCTGGGGAGGCACTTTGGTTTGTGTTGGCGGAAGTTTCGTTATTTTCGTAGGCCACATATTGCTGCCAACCACGTATTTGGCCAAATACGCCGCTTTCGAGCCCTGGTATATTATTGCATTTAAGTACATACCTATGTAGTCTGCGGCTGAAATTTCCTAATGTAGAGAGACAAGGCTGGATGTTACGATGGCCTTACCCCGCCTTCCTCCTACTCAGGGCAACGTATTTCATGGTCATTTAAGCCTGCTTCTATTTTCACAGTCAAATTTCAAATACTCCCAACTTGGCTGTATGCAAAAGTAGCCTCTATCCGAGTTCCCCTGGGACAATGACGAGCAGAGCAAACGAGGCGTACACAGTCGGTTGGATCTGCGCAATCAGTACCGAGCAGGTTGCTGCCGCGGAGTTCTTGGACGAAGAGCATGGTATCCCGCAGGAGGTGGCGCAGCACGACAATAACAATTATATACTTGGCGCGATCGGGAATCACAATGTCGCCATCGCCGTTCTGCCAGATGGAGAGTATGGTACGGTATCGGCAGCATCTGTCGCCAGGGACATGCTACACAGCTTTCCTAATATCCGCATCGGCTTGATGGTGGGCGTTGGAGGTGGCGCTCCAAGCCCGGATCACGACATACGGCTAGGTGATGTCGTAGTGAGCACTCCCGGGGACGGCAGCAGCGGCGTGTTTCAGTACGACTTCGGCAAAACGATTCAAGGCGAAGGCTTTCACATAACCCGCTTCTTGGATCAGCCGCCGACCGTTCTCCGTACCACAGTAAACGGGCTCCGTACGCAGTACGCCCGCAAGGGACATCAGATCAAGGAGGCAGTCGGAAGTGTTTTGAGCAAGACGCCTCGACTCAGGAAGAAGTACACCCGGCCAGATCAGAGTCATGACAGGCTGTATACAAGCAGTTTCATTCACACAGACCAACGACAAAGTTGTGCTGTCTCCTGCGGTACCAGCGATACCAGCTTGGTCGTCCGAGAACCCCGGGCGGAAGAGGACGATGATCCGATGATCCACTATGGCCTCATAGCGTCAGCTGATCAGTTGATGAAAGATGCTATTATCCGCGATCGGCTCGTCGCGGAGAAAGGCGTGCTCTGCTTCGAGATGGAGGCTGCCGGGCTTATGAACCACTTCCCGTGTCTAGTCATCCGAGGGATATGTGACTACGCAGATTCGCACAAGAACAAGGAGTGGCAAGGCTACGCGGCCATGGTTGCGGCGGCGTATACTAAAGATTTGTTGCTTCGTATCACACCCAGCAGCGTCGAGAAAGAGACAAGAATTAACGATGTTGTCCTCCAGGGTAAGAAACATTCGAACCCTAGATAGACGAGACATGCTAGTGTAAGACATCATGGGGCTAATGGGTAAATTGAGTAGTGGCTACCGGTGTCAAAGATATCCAAGCAATTGCTACCAACACAAGTCAAAATATCAGACAGCTTTCCTCTAGCATACAAGATGAGAGCATTGTGAAATGGTTAGCCCCGGCCGACCCGACCACTGACTATAGCAAAGCCCGAGAAGTATGCCACGCCGGCTCCGGCCAGTGGCTTCTTCGGTGCAACGAGTATCAATCCTGGAAGGCAGGGAAGAAGTCGTTAATTTGGCTCAGCGGCAATTCCGGGCGTGGCAAAACTGTTCTTAGCTCTACTATCATCGAAGACCTGCAGAGAGCGTCGAAAGACCAGGCCTATACGGTACTCTACTTTTTCTTTTCCTCTGTGGATAAGAAGAAGCAGTCTCTAGAGGATCTACTCCGATCTCTTGCTATACAGCTCTACTATGATCAAGCAAATGCTCGACCTCCTCTCGTGTCGCTGTATTCTGCATGCAACGATGGAACGAAGCAATCGAGTATTGACTCGCTACAAGGAGCCTTTCACCAGATGCTTCTAGCAGCAGGCAACATATTCGTCGTCATCGATGCGCTGGACGAGTACAAGGCTCGAAGGGATCGCCGCCACGATCTTCTTATCTGGATTAGGGGATTATGCGAAACGCTGGACAACGTGCACCTATTGGTCACAAGCCGCCCAGAAGAGGATATCAGGTCTGCTATCCAGGGTTGGACCCACGCCGAGGACACGATCCCCCTCAGTACAGACCGTACAGGCAGAGACATAACCGAGTATGTCCGCACCGAAGTCTCGAGATCGGACCGTCTCGCTCGTTGGCGAGGACATCCAGACGTGCAGGAAAACATTGAACGTGTGCTAAGCCAGAAGGCACATGGAGTGTACGGTTCTTGTTTGGATGCGGTTATCAGCTTGCGCTAACTAGGTGCAGGTTCCGTTGGGTTTCTTGCCAACTTGATCGTCTGCAAGACTGCGTCAACCTCTTGAGCGTCCAGAAAACCCTTGAGAGCTTGCCAGAGACGCTAGAAGACACATATACTTTGGTTTTAAACAATGTGAACAAAGCTTGGAAGAGAGAGACGTTTAGGCTTCTCCAGTTTCTAGCATACTCGGAGCGACCCATCTCGATCGAAGAGGCAGTTGACCTCTTGGCAGTCGATCTCACCCCTAGCCCGAAGGCAAGGCCGCACTTTGACGCAGCCGCCCGGATGCCAGTACCGTCGGAAATATCGACCTTCTGCTCTACCATGATAGCAGTGGTAAGCAGAGAGGAACGATACGGGCAAGGAGTCACCACCGAATTGCAACTCGCACATTCCTCTGTGAAAGAGTTCTTGATGTCTCGTTCAGAAGCGCAGTTTGCCGGTGCATTCATGGAACCTGCAGCCAGGGACGTCATCGCTGAGGTTTGCCTCACCTACCTAATAGATCTAGAAGACATACAGTGCATCGATCGTCTCTGTGATATCTACCCTTTGGCCCGATTCGCCGCGGCACATGGGCCAAGCTCGGTCGCCAGAGGCACGAAATCTCAGACCATACATAAGCTTGCAATGGAGCTTCTCACCGGAAGACTGCAGTATCGAGTATGCTATAAGCTCTACTCTTCAAAAATTTCACGGATGGCATATGATGACCGCCCCGTTGAATGCACGCCACTATACTATGCTTCAATATTGGGACTGGATAGCTGCGTGCGAGACCTATTGGATGCCGGCGCTGACGCGAATGCGCAGAGCGGATTGTATGGCAACGCCCTCCAGGCGGCATCCGCTCAGGGTTACAGCGATATTGTTCATATGCTCCTCAGCGCTGGCGCCGATGTGAACGCCCAAGGCGGGAAATGTGGCACCGCCCTCGGCGCTGCTTCCAGGTGGGGGCATTTAGACACCATACATGCACTTCTCAAAGCTGGCGCCGACATCAACGCCGCCCAGCCTAGTGATGGTGTCGAGATTCATTGGAAAAGTGATGAATATGAAAGCGCTATCCAGATTGCATCATACTGGGGGCATGCGGATGTTGTCAAGACTCTGGTTGAAGCCGGGGCCGACGCGAATACGCAGGGAGGATGGTATAACAACGCCCTCCAGGCGGCATCCGTTGAGGGCTACATCGATATCGTTCATATGCTCATCAGCGCTGGCGCCGATGTGAACGCCCAAGGCGGGCGCTCTGAAAACGCCCTATGTGCTGCTTCGAGGCGGGGGCATCTAGACGTTGTCAGCAAACTTCTCAAATCCGGTGCCATCGACAGGGATGGAAGCCGGGGTACCGCCCTCCAGGCCGCTTCCACAATTGGACATTTCGCAATTTTCAACATGTTAATTGAGTCCAGCGCTAATATCAAAGTCGAGGAGGACTACTATAACAATGCACTCCCAGACGCTTCAGCTGGGGGGTTTTTGGACATTGTTAATGCGCTCATCGATGCCGGCGCTAATGTCAACACTGTGGGACGATATGGTAACGCCCTTCAAGTCGCTGCCGCTCACGGACATCTCGATATTGTCCGCAAGCTTCTAACGGCCGGGGCCAACGTCAATGCCCAAGCCGGAGATTATGACACCGCTCTCTATGCAGCTATCATAATGGGATATCCTGATATTACCAAGAGTCTTATCGAAGCTGGGGCTGATGTTGAAGCCGAAGGTCGAAGCATGGACAGAGAGAAACCTCTCGCCACTGCTTTATCCCAAGGACATCCCGAAATCGCCATTCAGCTTATCGACGCTGGCGCAGATGTTAAAGCCACACATCGCTTGCATGACAATGCCCTTCACAACGCTTCGGCCCAGGGATATCTCGACGTTGTTCACAAACTCATTAGCGCCGGGGCTGATGTTAACGTAAAGGAACAATATTGTCAATATAACAGTGACACTGCCCTACGGGTCGCTTCGAATGAAGGCTTTGCCGACATTGTCGATTGTCTCATCCGAGCTGGTGCTGACGTTGATGCCGATTGCGGAGACAATGAAACTGCCCTTGCGGCCGCTTTGGAAGGAGGGCATATTGCTATTGTCAACAAGCTTATCAGCACAGGCGCTAAAGTTGATCCACTGGTTAAGGGCGAAAGATACAACGACATCCTTCGCGATGCTTCAGCTAATGGCTGTCTTGATGTTGTTGATAAACTCCTTGAGCTTAGAGCCATCAATGGTCTGCAAAGTGGGGATTATGCCAACGCCCTTGCAGCTGCTTCTGCAAACGGACACCTTGATATGGTTAACAAGCTTCTCGAGGCTGGTGCCGACGTCAACGCTCAGTGCGAAGAGCATGGCAGCGCCCTTTGGGCTGCTGTTGAGGGTGGATATCGGCGTATTAGCGAGATCCTCGGAGAAGCTGGTAGCAACGTCAACGACCAGGTTGAATGCGCTAATCAGGAAAATGACATCCGCATGGTTTTCACCAAGACACACTTTGCCATTGCCCGCAAGCTCATCGATGTTGGCGCCAATGTCAACGCTCAACACAAAAGGTACGGCAGCGTCCTTCAGGCTGCCTTGAGGTACAATAGAATCTACATCGCCGACATCAGCACGGATATGAATACCAGAGCCGGAAGATATAGCAGTGCCATCCAGGCTGCATTTGCCGAGGAACAACTTGCTATTGTCAACAAGCTGATGGACGCTGGCGCTTTTATCAACATCGAGGTTGGAGAGTGCGGCAACGCCATTTGGGCTGCTCTAGGGGATCGATATGGGATCATGATTGATATTCTTGAAGACGCTCGCAACAACGTCAACACCCAAGGAGAGTATGGCAGCACCAATCACGCCAATGCCATCCATCGTCTTTTCACGGAAGAACTCCTTCCTACCGTACACATTCTTGTAGATTTTGGCGCAGACGTTAACACCCAGTATGGAGAGTACAGCAACGTCCTTCAGCTGGCCTTGGTGTATGGACATAGTCATACTATCAATGCTGGTAGGAATGCCAACAAGCGCGAAAGAAAGTATATCAACGCCATCCAAACCGCTATTACCGAGGGACAGCTTGCCATTACAGACAAGTTACTAGACGCTGGAGCTAACGTCAACGTGCAGGGTGGAGAGTACGGCGACGTTCTTCAGTTTGCGTCTGGCGGTGGGCTACCTGCGATTGTTCAAAGGCTCCTTAAGGCTGGTGCTGACACCAGCACCCAAGGCGGAAAATACGGCAATGCACTGCAGGCCGCTTCCCGTAGCGGACATGTTGATGTCGTTACTATACTCCTCAGGACTGGCGCCGACGTCAACATCCAGGGCGGAAAGTACGGCAACGCCCTCCAAGCCGCTACATGCAAGGGCCATCTGACTGTTGTTCGTCTCCTTCTAGAGACTGGCGCCAGAGTCAATGCCCAAGGTGGAAAATACGGCAATGCTCTCCAAGCCGCTTCTCATAAGGGTTATCTCAATGTGCTCAACACTCTTCTCAAGGCTGGGGCCAACGTCAATGCCCAGAGGGGGGAGAAGAGTTATGCCAAAGACAAAAGTTACAGCAATGCCCTCCAGGCTGCAGTTGCCGAGGGAAATCTGGACGTTGTCAATACCCTTATTGACGCTGGTGCCGATATCCACACCCAAGGTGACCGAAATATGGATATGCTCCAGGCTGCTTCAAAGTTTGGCTACCTCAATATTGCTAATAAGCTCATCGATGCTAATACCAGTATCAACGCTCTGGGGCGATACCTTCGGACTGCTTCGGCCAAGGGACACGTCGATATTGTGAAAAGGCTGCTTGGGGCCGGCGCAAACGTGAACGCTCAAGGTGGAAAGTATGGTAACGCGCTCCAGGCTGCCTCTGTCTGGGGCCGGCTCGATGTTGTCAATACACTTATCGATGCCGGCGCCGAGATCAACGCCTCTGGCGGAGAGTATGGCCATGCCCTCTGGGCTGCTCTGGATAATGATCATCGTTATGTTGCCAACAAGCTGGTAGACGTCGGTGCCGACATTAATACCCAGTGTGGTGAGCATAGCAACGCCTTCCAGGCAGCCGTTGCCAAGAGAAATGTAGTCATCATCGACAAGCTTATACGTGCCGGCGCCGATGTTAACGCATCGTATGGGGAGCACGATAACCCTCTCCGGACGGCCGCTGCCAACGGACATCTCGCCATGGTCAACAAACTCCTCGAGTACGACGTCGAGCTCAATACTTGCGATGGGGCGCATGGTAGCGCCCTCCAGATCGCGTCGGAACATGGCCATATCGATATCGTCACCAAACTTTTGGATGCCGGGGCCGACATACACGTCCAGGCAGACGGTCAAGGGGATGCTCTCCAAGCTGCGGCCTCTTACAATTGTTGTAACGAAGACTCTTCTTATAACTGGAGTTGGGGTACGTTAAGTGGGAGAAGTATGGCGATGTTAGGAAAAGTCGCCCACGCGGCTTCTTCTAGGGCCAATCTCATTGTTTCCAAACTTATCGACGCCGGGGCTAATGTCAACGCCCAAGGTGGACATTTGGGGAATGCGCTCCAGGCTGCTGCATCTAATGGACATCTCAATATTGTTAATAGGCTCTTGGAAGCCGGGGTCGACGTCAACGCTCAAGGTGGAGATTACGGCAACGCCCTCCAGGCAGCTTGTTTTTGCAAATTATTCAGTGTGGTCGACGGCACCAAGAACGATATAGCACGTATCGACGAGGCTATCTATAGTGCTTCGACCTTTGGATATCTTGCTATTGTCAACAGGCTTATCGATGCTGGGGCCGACGTAAATGCCCAGGGAGGAGATTATGGGACTGCCCTCCAGGCCGCTTCCGCTGCAGGGCACTGCACCATCGTCAACAGGCTCTTAGATGCCGGGGCCGACGTCCACGCCCGGGGTGGATGCTATTGCAACGCTCTCCACGCCGCTTTATACAAAGGCCACCTAAATATCGTCGACAAGCTTGTCGATCCCATCAAGGCTGCTCGCCAATACCCAAAGAGCACTCAGGGCCTTCACGAGAGCGATGCAGAGAATACTGGCGATGAGGATGATTGGCAAGACTATGAAAGTGGAGAAGAGGATCATTCGAAAGACTCTGACGAGAGTGAGGAGGAGGATAGCTCGGAAGACTCGGACGAGAGTAAGGAGGAGGATAGCTCGGAAGACTCTGACGAGAGCGGTGGGATGCTTGATAAGGGGAATTCTAGGGTGCTTACTGTGAAAAATCTTGCAGTTGTACTAGAGAAAGAGGCGGGGCTTAGCAAGGCGGAAGCGAAACAGTGGACGAGGTTGGTGAAATTTAAGAAACTGTTCGGGGAGCAAGACGAAGTTACACTTTGTATACGGGGCGAACTTGCACTTGTTCTAATCGAGCAAGAGAAGTACGACGAGGCTGAAGTTACGTGCTGGGAGACTTTGGCCCGGATGGAAAAGGTGTTAGGAAAGAAGGACCTCAGAACCCTCACTATTATGGGCGTTCTTGTTGGTGTACTGGATACCCAAGAGAAGTATGAGAAGGCTGAGGTACTATGTCGGAAAACATTGACGCTGAGGAGGAAGGTTCTGGGGAAAAGGGACCGGAGCACGCTCGATACTATGAGAGATCTTGCCAGGATACTCGAGAGCCAGGAGCGGTATGATGAAGCTGAAGCGATATTTCGGGAAACTTTGGCCCTGATGAAGAAAGTGTTGGGAACAGAGGACTACGAGACTATTGATACCATGAGCGATCTTGCTGACATTGTGGATAGCCAGGAGAGATATGATGAGGCTGAAACAATGTACCAAGAGACGCTGGCACTGATGAAAAAGACACTAGGAAAGGAGCACCCCGATACACTTCGAACAATGGGCAATCTCGCCCTCGCGCTAGAGGCCCAAGGAAAGTATGATGAGGCCGAAATGATGTGTCGGGAGGCGCTAGTACTGATGGAAAAGGTACTAGGAGAAGAGGAGCTTTATACATTGAATACTATGAGCAATCTTGCCGGAATACTTGAGAGCCAGAAGAAGTACGACGAGGCCGAGACGATGTACCGGAAGACAGTAACCCTGGTGGAAAAGGTGCTGGGAAAGGAGAATCGCGATACTCTCAGGACTATAAGCAACCTTGCTGGGATGTTAAAGAGCCAGGGAAGGCATGGCGACGCCGAGGAAATATATCGGAAATGTCGAGAGTAGTTAAGAAGCTGCTAGACAGGGCAATATGGGTACCTTTTCTTTTTATTAACCGCCCAATCCAGGACTGGGAGAGGGAATTGCAATCTAAAAACATGCACTCGTCCGTCCTTCCCGCGCAGTTGTCCGCAGGCAGTGCGGATATAGAATATACAGACTGTATTGATATAATTATAAGAGTAGCTTCTCTAGTCGTATATGTGACGTATAATGACATCTTCTCTTCCGGGCCCGTGAGCCCGTTCCCCGAACACAGTATTCCGAAACGCCTTAGACCATGCACCCCCTATAGTAGTACCCTCGCCGCTTCAATATTACAGCATATCTCCTCAGGTGGCTCCGATGGCGGGGTCACTGCGGAAATCAAACTTGACGGGGTGCAGCAACGCGCCCCTCATGCACATACGCCCGTTCTTGGCCTCCGTCTTCGGGCCGCCAATGTCCTTGTCCTCCTCGCCCAGCCAGCGGTGCCACAGGGGCCCGGCGAATTCGTTGCTGTAGTAGTAGGTGGCCGATTGGAAGTTGTGCTCGCCGATGCCGTCGTGCCCGAAGAAGAAGACGCTCTGGTCGGGCTCGCGGTTGCGGTTGAAGACCCGGTCCATGCGGGCCAGCGGCCACTGGCGATCGAAGTAGACGGGGTGCGGAGCATACACGGCCTTGAGTCCGTGGTGCAAGGCCATGGATCCGGGGAACATCTCGGGGAACATGGAGTGTTTCTGCTGCAGCGTCTCGAGGTGCATGGTGTGCAGGAGCCGGCTCGAGAAGCGGCCCAGTGTGATGATGCCCGTTCGCCGGGGAGGTGCCTTCCCGTTGTATCCAGTGATGTCGTATCGCAGGCACCAGGCATTCTTGTCGGGGTTGAACAAAGGGTTAAAGGAGATCATGTCCGCGGCCTCACCGACGCCCCACTTGTAAGGGTCGGAGTCGATACTGGACGGCGGTCGCGTTTCGTCGAGCGTGATGCCGCTGGCGGGCAGAACTGGACCCCAGACGGGCGCGGTGCCGTTTGCCTTGGTGTCCTCCTCGACAATACGCATAAAGTCCTGATACGTGCCGTGCAGCTCCGGGATCCAGACGCGCTCGTTTCGCTCCCATAGGTATTTACGGGGTTGCTTGTCGGCCCAGCTCCCTATGCTGTTGAAAAATTCATAGTAGTGTGCGAAATAGCGCACGTCAATCTCCCAATTCCAGAAGTGCGCGTATTCTGGGTGCTCCTCGGCGAACCATTGCATCGCGAGATGCGGCACTCGGTACACACTGTAGATGGGCTTGTGCGAGTCGTTCTCGATGTTGTCCTGCTCGTCGAGGCCTGGATAGAGACTTTGCATCTGAGGGATCGACCACAGCGTGGTGATATCCCAGAACTCCTTGGGTACGTTATCCTGCACTACTTTGTTGTATACCTGGTTCGGGTCAGCAATCGGAAATCCCAAATCAGACCAGACGGATACCGACCTCCTTCGACGAGTGAATCGGTAGCGACTCGTCTCCGACGTTCATCAGAATATGCACTTCGTATTCGCCACCTGTCTTGAGAGATAGCTCGACGATCAATGCGCGCAGATTCATGATGCGCATGGGGCTCCACGGCATGCCAGTCCAAGCCCGGAGAAGAACCGCAGAGCGCTGCCGACCGCCCACGGCCGTGGTACTGCTCCCAGCGGCACTCGGTTTCGCGGCAAATCGACCCTTGTTCTTCTCATAGCATCGTCCCTGGAGCGTGCCCCAAGCTACGCCGCGGTAGTCTACCTTGCCAGATCGAGACGCAGCGACGTCTCCGGCGGGCGGTGCCTCGATGCCGAACCCGCCGTCGCGCTCCTCATAGTGGTAACCGTACGCGCCGAACCGACCAAATCGATCCCAGCATTGGTCCGTCTCCATGCCGAGTTCCTCGTACGTTCCCCATGTAGGCTCGGGCAGGTCGAAGGGAAGAGCCGGGTATGCGAAAACATCTGGTATCGCGACCGTGCCGGCGGTGTCGAGGAAGCACTCTCGAAGATCCGACCCGAGGTCCGAATAGGGGTTGACAGCGACCGGTGTGAACGATTCGCTCGGGGGCGGAGACCGGGATAGGCTACTATTTGTCGACCTCTTTTGCTCGGATATCCATTTCGACGGAGTTACAAGAGTACGCAGGCCGTTGTAGTAGCCATTTAACCTGTAAGGCGGGCCGGGTGAAGTGTGAGCAGAGAAGCGCCATTGGTCGGGGATCGGGTTGCCGAAGTTGCAGAGGTTGCGAAGAGTCTCTTACCTAGGGTACTTCTCCCAGTGAAAGGGATTCTGCCGGGACAAAAATTCTTGGTCTCCGTCCAACTCGGCGAGTAATCTGGCGGTGGGAGTCTGGCGGCCGGAACGCCAGAGTCCGCCGTCAACGCGGAACGCGGTGTCTGAGTCCAACCGCGTGAAAGTCACCACGAAAAAGAATGTGATGAGAATGCTGGTCACGAGCATCCTCCCCCTCCCCCAGCTGGACCATCTTGACGACAACAGCATCGTGCTCCGCGGAGACTGTGGTTCCTGGGAGGTACGCGTCGATCAAGAGAAACTTTTGCGCAAGAAATCCAAAGAAAGATGACGCCGTCGAGGCTCAGAGGCGGAGAGATAGGGGGTTCCAAAAAAAGAAGCCTCTGCAGGGTCGCACTAATCTGTCTTGGCCACTCGGACTAGATCGTTTTCGGACTAAACCCTGA
>FTLB01843429.1_pt1 | contig 20323 bp, 18 predicted proteins | sample 1658291 | NCBI WGS metagenome assembly FTLB01 (sample SAMEA3914812, study PRJEB12502) | metagenome | biome: forest; material: soil | place: Canada | collected 2011-07-07 | depth 0.1 m
AGTCACAGTTTGTTCTTACGGCTCTCCTTACGACCTCTGCCGTTGCATTGCTTACCCCTTCGGAGCCTACTTTTGGTCCTCGGGCGGGAAACTTCCAGCCCAGAAGGAATATCTCCGAGAACGTGAGCCGACGTGATACGGGAGAATGGGTCTCCATGCCCAAGCTTGCGTACTGGACCAATGCCAACCTCCAGGACGGAGTGGGTAACGGCACTGACTCTTACACCATGTACACGGGCAATGGCGAGGTATCCGCTGGATGGCCCGATAAGACCCGTTGGGTCAGCTTCCAGAACATGTGAGTTGACCGCTGCCTCGTGATTTTTTTTATGAGCGAAGGCATACTGGAGATGGGATCAAGGAAACTAATACCTGGTCACAGGTTTGAGAATAACAAAAACCTCTTGACCGGCTCGTGCGCGTGGATGGGCGTGCCCAACAACTCGGGCCCTGAAATTGTACGTCCAGGAGAGGGCGGAAAATACAATTGGAAAAATGCTAACAATTCCGCCAGGGTTCCATCTGGAACGCCATCCAGCAGGTTTCTCAGGAAACCGGAGTTGACCATCGCTTCGTTCTGGCAATCATCCTCCAAGAGTCGGGAGGTTGTGTTCGCGTTCAAACCACCAACTACGGCGTGCGGAACCCGGGGCTCATGCAAGACCACGACGGCACCGGTACGTGCAATGACAACAACGTAGTCACTAACCCTTGCCCGGACACCACCATCCTCCAGATGGTGCGCGACGGCACCGCCGGGACTGCCTCGGGCGATGGTCTTGCCAACTGCATCAACCAAGGTGCCAACTCCGATCAGAACAACGGCGACGTTTCCAGCTTCTATAGGGCTGCTAGGATCTACAACAGCGGTTCTGTCGCAGACAGTGGAAACCTTGAGGATGGTATCGCAACCCACTGCTATGCCAGTGACATTGCCAAGTAAGTGACAGACTCCCAGCTCCCGCTCTGATTGACAATGGTCTCTAATGGTTCTCTTTAGCCGTCTCACCGGCTGGGCTAACGCTCCCCACGGCTGCACCCTCGATGGTTAGTCGATTCTGTTGTGATCCGCCTCGACGACGGTCGGCGCCGAAACCCTGATCTGAACTCTCACCCCGGTTTTTGGGTATCCAATCAATCCTTTCTCCCTCTGATTTCCTAAAATCTCGATTTCGTATGGTCTGTTCTTATCGTCTGTATATTGCGTAAAGGCTGTGATTACAGGATGTTGTCTTGGGTAGATGATTTGGATTTGGAATGAGCACACTATGTAGACCACGTCGACTGTATGATACCTCTTGAATGAGTAGCTAATTGATTACATTGCTGAACCGTCTATTTACGATCGTTTATCTCACAGGGTAGGATCATGGCTACACTTTCTAAATCCAGCATATATTCTTATTCGTTACCTGCCGATTTCTTTTATCGACGACACCAAGGTTTGCTGGCGATTATAGCCTTGACTCATATAAAAAGATTTGTTACTCCCGGCAATAGGTAAACAAAGACAATTATGTCACCGCTTGCTCGATCACGTGGCAGCTCAATGATGCCGTAGATTTGTCTCGATATCTAGATCCACACCTCTGCAGATTGCATGAGGAAGCTGACAGCTCATAGCTCGAGGTGGATGTAAGTTGGTATCATATGAGTATGCTATGTCGCGAAGTGGCGTTTGGGGCTCTGTGCTGGATTTTGAGCTAATTACCACATAATTATGACCTCTGCCCTGACTACCATACAGCAGCTTCGCATCGCTTAGATGTTCGATTCTTTTTACTGGACCAAGAAACTCACACGTGCCAAGCGCTGGATCGGACACTACACTCTATATTGAAGATTATATGCTGACCCAATCATTCACAACTATTCTTTTCATTGATTGCCTTGTTTCTGGGAGTTTCGAGCTGTTGGGATTTGACCGAGGCAAAGAACCTGTATGTAGGTTCTCGAAGACCATCTTGGAAACTTAACTCGAGTATCTTTGTACCACCGCGGCAAATGCCGTGCCTTTCAGATAGATCAACGAATGGTATTGCGGCGCCGTGTCGGCGTCGAGGACAAAGTCGCAGTGATGAACGGAGCACAAAGAGGTTCTTAAAAGGCTGAGCCTAAACTGGCAGATACCTCACCTGACGAACCAACCTATCAAGTCGCATATATAAACTCGATTCCAGCCGTCGCTGAAGTGCTTGTCTTTATGAATCAGGCAAGATACTCCATATCTCAGTACATAACGGCTTTTCACAGTCCCTTCTTCGGCCGTCATCAAAGCTATAAAGCTGCACCGTGTTTATTTCCCCAAGCCCGGTTGATCGAGTGGCAACCATGGGCACACAGCTAATATACCATTTCGTCGCGCCGGAAGAGGACTTACCAGGATCACTTCCGACAGTTGAGACTATCAGGGCGGCGCAAGGTCCAGACATTCTCGACAAGAGGTTCAATCACGTCGTGCGTGTCAACGGCCATTTCGCCGTAAAGTTTGGCCACACAATCGATCTGATCGAGGGCGAGAATATGCGCTTCGTGGCCAAGTCGACTCAGATCCGCATCCCGAAGCTGTACGCGACCTTTACCGAAGTTGCCACCGGCGTAAACTTCATCGTCATGGAATACATCCCGGGCGAAGACTTGTCTTCCTGCTGGGGATCGTTCGGAGCCGACCGGAAAGAGCTCATCGCCACGCAGTTGCGGCACTATTTCGACGAGCTTCGGAGCTTGCCAGCCCCCGACCGGTTCGCGTCCATCGACGGGAGCGGCCTGAGGGACTTCATCTTCTGTCCTGGGGGTCGCCATGGGCCGCCCAAGGGCCCTTTCGAGACAGTCGAAGCAGTTGCTCGAGCGATTGCGGACGAGATTAGATATCCCTCGCCCAACGCGCCCGAGTCCGAAGCACGTAGCAACGAACGGGCTAACTTCTTCGAAGCCGGACTGTCGGCGACGCTCCGCGGCCAGAAGGCAGTTTTTACCCACGCAGACCTGAATTTCGGAAACATTGTCGTCCCGCATGATGGAGGACCTGTGGTTGTAATCGACTGGGCTTTTTCCGGCTGGTACCCTGCTTGCTGGGAGACCACCATGGCTTTGTTTTCCTCCGTTGGATTTTCAGACGATCGGCACGCCTGGATTGGAAAGATAACAGGTGATTATATGCAAGAGTTCGCTTGGATGTTTAATGCGCGACATGTTACTCTGGGTGGGATTTGAAGACTGTTGTCGAATTTCTAGGTAATGAACGATACTTTATCTCACGGCTACGAATCTGAGAGTAAGAGAGGTAAAAGATAGCTCGAGTACGAAGCATGTAACATAGGAGAAGCGAAGCAGTTATCAGTAGGCTTTAGAATTCTAGATTGTATAGTTCTATCAATTTGCCTTCGAGGGGGCAGGAAGAGTTGGATCCCCCCCATTGGGAACCACTCCTGTTGGCGGGAGCCGGTGGAAGTAATATGCAATGAAGTGTGTGATTACGCATGTATCCTGTAAGTGATAACATGTAGGTGGCGTGCTCTGGTGCGAAGTCATCAACGAATCCTATTTCGGCGATACAGCAAATTGCCAAGGTATCTACGGCACCTACCTTACGCTATTACTCGGGTAGCCCAAGTCTCTGCTTCTGTAATTGAGAATGGCTCCTTCTAGTGTTCTCGAACTGGGAATTCTTCGCAAGGATTATCGGTCGGGCCTAGCGGATCGAGCAGTTCCTCTGCTTTCAGAGCATCGATGGCCTCGGTCGCCCAGTGTTGGCAATGGCGTAATGGCTTGGAGCGATCGAGCCTTGATCCGTTCAGAGCAAGCTGCGCTGTGGGTGGAGGAATATTCTGAAAAACAGATTCCATGCGGAGGTAGTTCTCCTTTGTAATCCACCCCACGTGCTGTCTGCTTAGACCCGTGGCGGAGAGGCGCGGGTCTACACCCCGTCTGGACCGATACTCCATTCCTCTCAGGACAGTGCCAGTAACATCATATAGCATGCCCTCCTGCCCAGCTTGGTCAGTCTCCACGTAAATGGCGTGATGGTCAAGTTTCCCGTTACCAAGATACCTACCAAGGTAAACTCGGTAGGACAAACGCTCACACTCTGTGGTGGCAGGCATTTGATCTGTGTTGGCAGGCATTTGATATTTGGTGTTGTGTGCCTGTGGCAGCGAGTATGAAATGTGTGATGGTAGATATGGCGGGTATGGAATTCGTGGTGGAAAGTAGTTCTGAAGATATGAAATCATGGTGCTCTGGAGAGAAACTTGTTTATATACCCGCGACGTTCTTTGTGAGTTTTTATAACATTGTTCTAGAACGAGGTGCTTGATGTATTGATGAACACAAAGAATAAACGGTTGCCTTGTGTTCTATAAAGAGAAGATGTTTTAATTACAGCCTTTGTCAGCCTACAGTCTGTTCGTGGCTGTTTCTACTCAGTATCGACTTTCGCATATCCTCACGGGCATCCGATTTCAGGGCGTCTTCGAGCCTCTTCAGAACTAGTGCAGTGTTTATCTTGGTATAAAGCCCGAAGTTACCGATCACGTGTCGCTTTGGTTATAGCATAGGGATAGGTGGTCGCAGAAGCTGCCTGTGTTTGACAGACTTTACTCGAGGCTGGTGTATACACCTTGCCTTCTGCATGGCATCCCACAAAATATCTGTCTGGCGCTGAAATCATGGCAGCTAATGCTCTCACTGGCACTGGCATCATTCTGGGCCACAATGTTTGCAGCTACGAGCTGCCTAGTCTGGCATAGACCATGGATCTCGTTGAACCAGAAGAATATATCAAAGACGAGATAGGAAGTGCTACATAATACTTCGACTTTCTATTTGAGCAAGTCAACTTTGTCAAGAGTTGGCGTTGGATAGTGCGGCCAAGTAAAAGGGAGTCCCGGCGACTTAGTCCCTCACTTGGTACCGTAGATTGACCCCCTCGGCGTGCATGGAGCAACATATTCTTACAGCAGGATTTCTCGAGTAATCTTACTAAAGCCTACCAGCTACTGGGGGAGCGCGTAAATAACTGAAATCAGGTATATACTGTGATGCTCTCAAGCTACAAATGACATCTCCAAGAGAACATATATAGTTTGGACGAGGACTAGACGCAAGATTCACTTACTAGTTCGCGCTGAGTATAGCATACGCGAGGACGGAATCAAGCCATATGTTCATCCATACAGCATGGCCACTTCTCCTCGTTTCCGTCGACGAGGGAGACTCGGTTTGCCCGGGGAAGGGAGAGGAGATAGCACGTAATTACGCGCCCGATACCCCGTGCCCTTCAAGTGATGAGGATATTCTTCGGCATGACGTGCTCGAATGGGTATGCGACTAAAGACTATATCGCTCTTGTAAATGCTTCGGGAGTAAGGCAGCCGCCGCCTGTAAGAAAGGCAGTATATGGCACAAATGCCTAGTCGAGGGGTCGGGTTAACTAGCTGGCCTTAGGTTGCATCAAACGGCCAACCAGAGGCCTATCTCTCCCCACCTCTTAGCTTCCCCACAGGGGGATGGTACATTCCGTTCACACTGAGAGCTTGGCCTATTGTGCCGTCGTTGCAGACTTCAGCACCTAATCGTGACCTTGGGTTCCAGGCCGGTCTGAATTCCCACAGCCTTGATTTGCAACTGGTCAATATATTTCCTGGAAAAAGGCGATACCGATAGCTCGGTTACTGGTAGATGCTCGTGAGTTTCCGAATCCCGGCTACCGAGGAATTGGGGGTGCCATGCCCAGGATCCGATTTGGCGGGCAAAGGTGTGATCTGCGGAGGCTATTGCGCAACACAGTTGACATGATAACGAGAACCGCTCGAGACTGGCCCCAGGGATTATTCGTCATTCCGACGCTGCGCATGATTGGGACAGGCCCAAGGGCGATATCCAGCATACGGCTTAACGCAACCAAAAATTCTCGCTGGCCTTTTGTAAAAGCCCGCCGAGATGCTTCCGCTTCGTAATCAAGCGTGGGATGCCGCGAGTGGGACAGAGGACGGTGTGCACACTGGAAAGAGTTAGTTGATTGACGTGATGAGCTGAGTCGATGAGCCCATGGAGGACGATGTTGGTTGATAAAACATGCCCCTTCTCCGGCCTGGCGAGAACTCCCTGGGCTCCTTACGTTCACCAAGCTCCTGTCGACACAATGGGACACCCAGAGCAAGAGACCGCCCGTCCACTTGATGGTTCTGACACCCAGAGCTTGGATGTCGAGAGTGGACCCAATGATTCCCGAGAAAACCTCATCGTGAAGCCCCTCCGTAGCTGGAAGGGTTACGTGTGGGACACGTGGGAGCTCCCGTCTGACCAGCGCAAACTCCTCTTCAAGGTGGACGCTTTCGTTCTCACTTTTGCCTCCATAGGATACTTTCTCAAGAATCTCGATCAAAGCAACGTGAATAATGCCTTTTTGAGCGGTATGGAGGAAGACCTCCAGATGTTTGGCAACCAACTCGTTACAAGTACGTGACCTAAAGATGACCGAGAATCCGGTGCTTCCTGGCATCAGTCCTCCGGCACACCCGTGTTTCTTCCTCCCAGAGCTCCAGAGCTGGTGCTGATCAACGGCGAAACAGGTACCTCTATATGGACTGTCGGCTATGTCATTGGCCAGATTCCATCCAACTTGCTGCTCACTCGTGTCTCGCCACGCTGGGTCATTCCCTCGCTCGAAGTGGGTTGGGGCATCGCGACCATCTGCACTGCATCCGTCCAATCGTACCAAGCCTTATATGCTCTACGATTTCTCGTGGGATTATTCGAGTACGTTAAAATGCATTCTCTCTCTTTGCATCGGTGATACTCTTGTAACTCTGGTTCCTGACAAGACGCAGATCTGGCTTCTACCCCGGCATTCATTACATGTTAGGATCGTGGTACACACCTCAAGAGATTGGAAAGCGCGCCATGGTTTTTTGGCTGGCTGGTTCTATCGGCTCACTTTTCAGTGGGTTCCTTCAGTCCGCAGCATACACTAACCTCAGCGGAGTGAGTGGTTATGCTGGATGTACGTGTTTCCTCCAACCACCCGCGACTGGTTTCTCATGACAATGGAACGTCCTACTAATCCAATATAGGGCGCTGGCTTTTCATCGTGGACGGCATTATCACGCTACCGCTTGCCGTAGCAGGTTTTGTATTTTTTCCGAACCTCCCCCAGGGGGGGAAGAAGACCTGGTGGATCTCCGAATCTGAACACGTACTGTCAGTCAAGAGAATGGAGGCTGTTGGAAGAAAAGGAAAAGAGCCTTGGACTAGGGCCAAGGCAAAGAGAATTCTCCTCAGCTGGCATACATATCTGCTACGTAAGTCATGTGCTGCCCCTTCCTCGTAACGGGAAATTCCGATTTTACGATAATATCTCTGACGCCGAGGCATAGCTCTGCTATACATTGTCTGGAACAACGCTTCACCACAGGCTGCGATGGGATACTGGCTGAAAAGCTTTAATGCGAAGCCTCCTCCGGTCCCGGGCACATCCTACACAGTTCCGCAGATTAATAATTGTAAGTTCGCCCTAACGTGCTGAAGCCAAGTCTTCCACTCAAGCGTGGAGGTAACTGATACGCGGCATGTCATAATTTAGTGCCTAATATTACGACCGGCATCTTCATTGTCATGGCCTTTCTCTGGGGCTGGTTATCCGATGGTCCATTCCGGGGTGCGCGTTGGCCGTTCATACAAGCTGGTGCTGTCATCACGGTAGGTCGATCAGTCCATACCCCCAAGCATGACTGTACCAAAAAGGCTAATTTGCATGTTCTTCTCTCACAGCTCCTATTCTCTATTCTCTTGCTCAAGATGCCTTTATACACGAATATTTACGGCCGCACAGTTGTGTACTGGCTTAGCAACATCGGAGTAAGTCGCTCAGGCCTAGACCGGGCACGTTTGAGCTCGGTGCTGACCGTCTTCTTAGGGTGGTGCCGGTCCTTTGATCATGACTTGGATCAATGAGATATGCTCCAGCGATACAGAAAAGAGAGCTTTACTCATCGCCGCGGCGAATGATCTTGCATACGTGGTGCAGGCTGTTGTAAGTTCCTCAGCCTTTTGCCTTCGGAGCGGAACACGCATGACTGGTTTACAAGAGCTGACAAGAACGAAGGCACCTAACTTCGTGTGGAAGACTACCGACTTCCCAGCGGCCACCAAGGGGTACACCTGGTCTATCGTGCTAGAAACATTGCTCAGTAAGGTCCCCCCAGTGCTTTCGTCAAGCATGCTCTAGGTTCCTGCTGCTAATTATGCTCCCATCCTCAGTACTGGTCACCGCTACCATCCAGTTCCTCCTTTGGCGCGATAAGAAGAAGGCGGCCGAGCTTGAAACAGTGTCCGTACCTACGTCGCCGGTCGAGTCCACGCTACAGGAGGATGTTGAAAAGAGCACCCATGTTTTCGATGCGAAAACTGCACTGTCATAGTGAGGGCGACTTGAGTTTCCAGTGATTTGTATCTAGCGCTATCATTCGCCAATACCACTACCTGTGTTGCAATGCGAGGCGAGACGATGAAGCAGCGTACACCCCTTGTTCGCTCATAGTGAAAGGTTGGATTGGGAAGCTGCATATCTTCATGCAATGTATCCATGCTACTATGTATACCCTGACGCTATTGAGAGTACAATACACCTCCATGTCCCGCCGCCGGCCTAGCTGCCCTGCAGCATGACGCATTCGGCGGCGCACTAACCTAGTGTCGTATTTTGGCACTAACCACACCTCGCATTCGAAGTCATTTGTCATTGGTGAACTGACAAGCGCCGCTGCGAAACATGCCACTATAACAAGTTCACCTTGGGGGAGAGAGCCAGGCCAGGGATGCTGACTGCATCGGAGACCTGCTTCCACTGGTTCTCGGAGTCCGTTAATCACAATGTTGAGTTGACGGACTGTTCACGGACCCGACTATATTGTTGGGCCAGCGTCCATCTCCTACCTCCCGCCTGACTATAAAAGCCCCTTCCATGGGGGCCAAGACGAAGAACATGAGACACCATCACATCATCAAGAACGCTGCAAACAATTACACTCAATAACGGACCCAGCTTCCACTGGCCCTCCTCACACTTTATAAACCTTCTCTCTCTTACGTGCCTATAACCTTGCACCCCAAAAAATGCGAGTCTTCGTCACTGGTGCAACCGGCTTCATCGGGCAACCTCTGGTCCGAGAGCTCGTCGCTGCGGGCCACCAGGTCCTCGGACTCGCTCGCAGCGAGAAGAGCTCGGCCCTGCTCGCCTCCCTGGGGGCCGAGGTCCACCTAGGCTCCCTAGACGACCCTGCCTCCCTCGCACAAGGCGCATCCCTCTGCGACGCGGTCGTGCACTTGGCGTTTATCCACGACTTTTCCGACTACGCGGGCGCCTGCGCGACGGACCAGGCCGCGATCTCTGCCATGGGGGACGCGCTGAAAGGCCGCCGCGGCGCCCTGGTCATCACCTCCGGGACGCTCATGATGCCACCGGGCCGGCTGGCGCACGAGGACGACGCGACCGACACGACGTCCCCCTTCACGTCGCTGCGCGCCGCGTCCGAGAAGGTGGCGCTCGGCCTGGCTCAGCACGGGGTCCGCGTCTGCGTCGTGCGACTGCCCCCCACTAACCACGGAGAGGGAGACCAGGGGTTCGTCGCCAGCCTGGTCGCGACGGCCAAGGAGAAGGGCGTGGCGGCGTACGTGGGCGACGGGGAGAATCGATGGCCTGCGACGCACCGCCTAGACACGGCCACGGTGTTCCGGCTCGCGCTGGAGAAAGGCGAGGCGGGAGCCGTGTTCCATGCCGTCGCGGAGGAAGGCGTGAAATTGAAGGATGTTGTGGCGGAGATTGGAAAGAGCCTAGGCGTCCCCGTGGTCAGCAAGACGACCCAAGAGGCTTCAGAGCACTTTGGATTCCTTGGTATGGTCGTGCCGGTGGACAATCCAGCGTCGAGCGCCAAAACTCGGGAGCAGCTTGGATGGGTGCCAGTTCAGCCGACGCTTCTTGAGGACCTGAAGAATGGCGTTTACGTCAAGGATTGAGCAAGCGGTTTACTGTGACGTCACAAGACGGATTATGTACAGTGTGCTTGGCTCAGATAGAGACATATTGTAAAAAAAATGTCTCCTTTTCTTATCTATTCTCAATAGAAATAGGGAGCAAATCAGTTGGGATACTTTACTCTCTCGGTGTGCCCTGGCTAATGTCGTTGTGTTGGGCGAACTTCCGGCGCGCTTTTCTTCTCAAAACATGCAGTTTCCCGTCTACCTGGATTGGATAATTAGTAAGTCAGGGAGGGGGGTCAGTAGTTAATCCAGCTATTATTTAAGGAGAGTTGACGTAAATACACGGATGGGCCGACGACCACACACACCGCCGAGTACGACGGGCTCGGCCCTCCCCTCTCCTCCCTCCCTCAGTGATATCCGTCGTCCCAATATCCATGGTATGATACAGCGAGAAAGCTTAGGATGTGAGAATATGACAATAAATTGCATTTAATTCAGTTCAGACTGAGACCAGTAGCCGCGGCATCTGTCTCTTTCGCATCCATCTGCCCGACAGCAACGTATACCAACGCTGTAAGCACATCAACACGACGCTCATACTCGACAAGGCGCTCGAAGAGGCAACGCGGGCTTCGAGAGAGAAAAGGAATGTAGAGATGTCGGTTAAGGCGCCGAGGACGGCCGTGGTATGTTCGCCCCGACAGTCTCGGCCTGGGACATGTACTCCTGTCGGGTCATGAGTACATTCCGCTGATGCTGCCGGCGCATGGCTGCGAAGCCCAAACAAGTCAGTCAACCCGTCTTCTCCAGCCCATCGCAAGATGAGAAGAAAAGGAGCCGCGGCGAACCTAATATTTTTGCCTGGCACATATGCTCGTGCAGGACCCAGCGGTATTGTCTCCGCACCACATCCTCCGGGTACCGACGCACCAGCTGCACCCGGTCGTCCCGTGCCAGAATCTTGGTCGTCTTGGGCTTCATGGCTTCGTCGAGCTCGAGCAGGCCGTCGGGCGTCAGGCACGGGATCGCTTCGTTGCAGCGGTAGAAGATGCTCTGCAGCCCGCCCTCACTGCGGTCCAGCTCGGTGGGAAACCATCGCTTGAAGCGGGCCTCGACTTCCTTCCACGGCAGCTGCAGGTCGACGACGTGGTATATGACAAAGTGCGCTTGCTCTTCCGAGTACCGTCGTGTGATGTGCGGGCCCGACGCGGCCCTGCGTGTCTTTCGCGAAAGTTCCAGGGCAAACTTGGGCTTTATACGTCGAATACGGGGAGAAGCGGTACGGCGAGACCTCGGTGCAGGGTGTGCATGAGCAGCTGGCTGATTAGTTGCAGAGACGCGGCTGTCGTGAAATATCGGAGGTGAGGGAGATTCTGTGGGTGAATCATGACGAGGTGTACTGGCCTCTAATGAGGTATTGTCAGCATTGAAAGACGGCGGTAATGTCCAGCTGTCAACGGTGGAAACCGAAGAGTACCGAGCTGGCTCGGAGTGCTGATTATTTCGGAAAAGATAACCGTCGTCGGCTGGAGCAGCATGCGGCGGGCGAAGCAGACTGGAGAAAGGCGGAAGCCCGTGATGGTTATGATGAGCTCCGGGATTCCAGGAGTTGTGGACCGCCAGCGGTATATCTGGAGCAACCGCGAGGGCCGAGACCTGCGGTCGTGGCCTAAAGACAGGGGCAGGTAGTGTAATAATTCCATCGCTTGAGCTGGGAAATATCATGTTGTCTAGGAAGTCAATTTGTCTGCTGTGCCATGAAGAACAGTAGAGAATCTGCTCCTGCTGTCGAGTACAAGGGTCAATATATCGGTAGAGGACATACGCTAGACTTATTCATTTTGCATCTGCTTCGCGCCGCATGAATCTCTTCGCAATGGACATGCTACGAAGGCAGAACCCTTTGCAAGGCCGCTTGGTCAGCCCTACTTGGTTGTTGGCTGCTGTCCATTCTCAACACCTCCCCTCGACGGGGATCCGGGTCCACACTGTGACGGAACAATGAAGAGGATATGAGGAAATCTGCGTCCTTCCACGTCGGTCTCAATTCGCCCGTCTACGTATCTTCGCAATAATCCGCCACAATGAGATGGTTTCATCGACTCGTGCCGTCCAGAAACCTGAAGACTTTCGTCGAACGAGGCAGCGCTTGGACGCGACCTCAAGAGCTTAGCTTAGAGAAGCAAGGCGATCGGTCTCAAGTCCACCTTGATGTACGTTTAAACGCCTCAGACTAACCAACCAGCCAGTAATGAAGCATCATGGTATGGAGGTGGGCGTATTCGGCAGCAGGTGACAGACCTGCTCAGGTGTCACAGCATACACCATCTTGGATCCCGATGTGACACTGGGCGTGACGAGTATCAAGAACGTCTTGTCACTGGGGATGCATACTCATAGCTAAAACTTTGACGCCACATACATGCAAATTACCCCCGATCTTCAGCTTGGGCATCTGAGTACCAACGCTCAAAATCAATCCTCAGGGATCCTTCCGGTTGACCTCGGTACGGAGCAACCTTGGCTACCCAAGTTTTGACTTGCAAGCTGTGGATGAGCACTCCACGATTCAGGGACTAAACTTTAATCTCTCTTTACGCGCGGGAAGACATGTTCAGAGCGGAAGTGGCGTTAGATCGAAGCTCTTGACTGGACAAGGAGAGGGAGGAAATCTTCCATTGATCTCGATCGCTCGGCAACTAAATTGTCAGAAAATCCAACTTTATTTTGAATCTGTGGCTAAGGCGACCTAGCAAGTAACGGGGAGGCCATGGTCTGTTGGTGTCTTCTGCGAGTCAAGTCATTTTACGAGGGGAAGATGGATGGCCGAGTATCTCTTAGCTTGAGCCCGTAAAACAGAGCACGAGGGCCAGTCGTTGTGTTTCACAAACCAGCCCCAACGGTCCGCGTGGGACTCCTCGGGAGGTATTCAAACGGTACCGAGCTCCAAGGCTTCTCCTCTTAAAATTTTCATGTGGGCAAAAAGAGGAATCAAGCTAAAACGCTGTTGACATGTTGGAAGAATAGCAAGTAGCGGTACTGCGGGGGATCGCAGTGCGGTACAAGTTGCCTGTGACGCAAAGGATGGATTTAACCCACTTCAGGGCTTCTTATCAACGAGATGCGGCAATTATCCTTCATCACTTGGCTACCAGGTAGGCTCTAAGGCGACTTGGCGGTCTACGTGTATCGTGCTTGATCTCGCTTTCACCTCCTTCTCGTCACATGGCCGAGACCTGCTCCGGGTCGGCAGAGCCATCACACATGATTCAAGTCTGCCAAAGAACATGGTATCTCTGCATTAATCTAGCATAGTTATAGCCGCGGAAGGATGCTTGAAGCGAGGCTGTCTTTGAGAAGTTGTAACTGGGAACGGTTGGTCCCCTCAAGGTTCAAACGGGGCATGGATTCTGTCAGCGGCCACAGCGATCCCATCTAGTGCAGGGTTCTCCGAGAACCACCAGAGCCTTCGAATTGATGCCCCCCGGGTGCTTCTAAAGTAACGTCAATAACCCAGACAGCAAACTTCAGCAACGGCGTAGGAAAATTATAGTCGTTCCAGGGAGCTCTGTTCCAGAAACGACCAGACGGAGGGGAGGTAGAGATGGGGATGCTAAAAACGAATGAGAGAAGTAGGGAAGCATTGGAATAAATTCCATTTCGAGTTCCACCGATGCCTTCGGGGCAAAATGGAGGGTATTTGTGAAGCAGCGTGGCCCCTTGCGCTGAATCGTGGACCGGCCCAGGCGCAATCCTCTGCCCCCAACCCACCCACGTATCTATTGGGCAATCTACAGATACAATCGGGGAAATTTTAAGAGCGCGCACTTGCTTTATATTTACAGAAGACTGATTCATATTTGACCCCCATCATAATAGCAGTTGTGTGGCATAGTCGACTTCACACGGCCGCTGGCTTCCTTCATATCGAATTGTGAGAGGAGACCAAATGCGGTAATCTTCTGTCTGGCCAATCCGCAAACATTGTGCTGGAAATGTGGGGCGGCAAGCTGGTTGCGTCACACGCAAAGAGACTGTTTACTGTCCTCAGTAGCATCCGACTCCGACGCCGTCGAGAGAAGCATCGTGGATGAAAGAATCGGCTCCATTTGTTTGGAGTCACGCAATGTTACACAATTGTGTAAACACGTTGGCACGTTTCTCATTAACCTGGAATATGCCATCACCAACGCTGCTTACCTAAGGTAAATATTGCGATGTGGCTGTTCCTGTGGCGATGTGGCGCAAGCACGATAAGAAAAAAACAGAGTTCGAGCAAAGGGATTTTCCGGACAAATCGGCATCTCGCTTCAGGTCTCTATTTCTAATCCCGAAGCCGTCGCTCCTTTACCAATTCGCTTCTGTTATCTCTGAGCCCCGTTTCTGATCATTCTATTCTTTCCTTGAGTATCAATTGGCCTCGTTGAAGCGAGTTTTCTCATCTGGGTCCGGCGCCTGGGTGCTCCAAGCGTGGCTTAGGGCAATTACAGTACGTCGGATCCAAGGGGTGTGGAGGAGTAGGCTTCGACTGGGAACGCCACGGGATTCAAGATGGCCCAGTCTATGCACACCGCAGGTTTATCGACCCATCTGCGGTTCCTTGATCCATCCGCCGGCGGAATTGGCGTAATAAAAGCGCTCTTCTTGCGCTGGTCTGAGCTAGATATCACGCAGCTTGGATCTCTAGTCGCCCTAGCTGGAGTGGCCCCGGCAGCATGGCGCTTTCTCAGGGAGGCGAGTCGGGAAACTTGGGCATGGGTCAGGCATTTCTTCATCGCCTCTGTCACGATTCCTGCCGCGGATCCGGTGAATAGGAATGTTGCCAGTTGGATCTTGGCCAATGTGATCGAGCCCCGGCAAATCCGTTTCTTCACGGCCAAGACCGAAGTTGGGCGAGATGGCATCGACGCATCTTTTCTCAAGAAGACCAGGCGTTCTGTTCAGTACTGCCCCCACTGGGAAACGGCGTGGTTTTGGCACGAGGGATGCCTGTTCGTTGCGTCACGTTCCGCCGAGAGCTTCAGGGCCGCCCTGACAGACCCGGCTTACAACGGGGTCGGCGGGGAGGAGCTGACAATCAGCTGCTTTGGACGTTCCGCGGCGCCGCTCAAGCGCTTCATTGACAGCTGCCGTCTCTTTGCCGACAAGAAGACGCAATACTATGTTATGATTTACGCGCGAGACCGCTACGGGCTAGCTTGGAAGCCCAAGGCGTGCAAGCCAATCCGGCGAATCGAGACCGTTCACTTTGATAACTCGGTCAAGGAGGAGCTGCTGTTTGACATGAGAAAGTATTTGGACCCAAGGACCCGAAAGCTGTATAGGAGCCGCAGCATGCCATACCGGAGGGGATACTTATTCTACGGCCCGCCGGGCACCGGTTAGTGACTCTTGCCTTTTTTTTTTTTGCCTTTCTCAGACAGGTCCAACTGGCCGCAGAGGAGATATCACGGTTATACTAAAATGGGCACTCGATTAGGAAAATCATCACTCTCAACCGCCCTCGGCGGAGAGTTCGGACTTGACCTCTACGAGGTAAAAATTCCCAGCGTGGCTAGTGATGCCGATCTCGAACAGATGTTTCAGGAAATTCCTCCCCAGTGCATCGTGCTGCTCGAAGACATCGATGCTGTTTGGTCCGACCGAGACGCCAGCCGGGAGCCGGACAAGCAGGATGGTAGCGGTGCGATGCGTCCCGGCTGCACTCTTTCCGGGCTGCTCAACGTGCTGGACGGCGTGGGATCGCAGGAGGGCCGCGTGGTAATCATGACGACCAACAAGCCGGACCGACTCGACAGCGCGTTGGTCCGCCCCGGCCGTGTCGACATGCGAGTCTACTTGGGCAACATTACTCAGAGATCTGCCGAGGAGATGTTCATCCGCATGTTCGCGCCGGAATCCGATAGCTGGGCTCTGATATCCGACAGCAGCAGGGGCAGCCTCGGAAGCTCAGAGTACGGTAGACACCCCGATCTCGAAGCCGTGCAGAAATTGGCATCAGCTTTTGCCAGCAAGGTGCCGGAGAACACATTCACTCCCTCTCAGCTCCAGGGATTCTTCCAGCTGCATCTCGAGAGCGCAGCCGACGCCGCCGCGCATATTTCTTCCTGGGTCGACAAGGAATTGGCGAAAAAGTCCGACAAAGATTTTGAGATGGTTAGCTCGGCGAACGGACAAGGCTCGGCGCCGTAGTGCGCTGGTCCTGCGATGGTCCTGCGATGCTGAAATATTATCACGGAGCATTCTGTAATCATTGTATTATTTACTTGTGCGAGGTATGTACGATGGTTACAAGACGGGTAGATACGGGCAGCATTAGACAGCGGGAGCATAGAACAGTGTGCAACTCTGTACTTTTAATGAGAAGAATAGAAGAATATATAGATTCGCAGTTTCATGAGATCTACGGAAGCTGTCGATGGGACCTAGACCACTGCTGGTCTGTCCCCACTCCCTCGTTAAGATTAGATTCTGGTCTTGTAGAGCAAGGGGACAAATTGTGTCGAGGATGTGTGGATGGCACATGGTCACACGAGTCTACTTCTCCGCTGATACAAATCTTCGTTAGGCTCACCGTATTTAGTATCGGGTCAAAGTTACCGGCTTCTGACCCCTAGCCGCCATTGTCGTATGTTGCAAAGTACACATATCATAGGCCGTCGGCGCGGGTAGTTTGGGAAAGTTGTAAGTTGTGAAGACTAGGGGAGGCTCTGTTTTGGTAACAAACCAGGGATCGTTCTATTCAGGCCTCCTGGGCTTTATCAGGTAATTGAGAAATTCTCATTACCTTTTTAAGACCCAGTCAAGAGTCTTAGTTCACGTGCTTGGGGACACCGAAATTCATTCACCCTCTCGAGGCATATAAAAGGTGCATTAATCCTCTCTCACGGCTAAAATACCACGGCGGTAGGGCATGACACGATTCTCTATGTGAGAACCATGGCGGTAGACGGCTATTCACTCCCGAGGCTGATTGGGAATCGCGGGTCAAATTGTCCCATTGCAGAGCCGGATCAAGTAGCAAGGAACGAGCGCCTGCGCAACAGAACTCTGCCTATGAGGTCATGTCCACACGAAACCGATTCTGATTGACACTGCTCTTGATTCAGATTGAGAATCCGTAGTTTTCCTGGGAGCAAGTCAGGGGCGCAACCTGTCCCGAGCATGAGGCTTCTCTTAGACGCCGAGAGGAACGTCCACGCAAATCCCACACTTGTTCTGGCGCGCGACGTCTTTTGAATTGCATGCGCTGTTTCTGTGTCATTGTATTTTTGGTCGTGTCGCGCACGCTCCTGGCACCATGATCGCGTTATCCATCCGATCGATTTCTTTACTGGGCACGGTGGCATCCGCGGCTCTGACGGTCGATCTCAGTTCACCTGGTACGTAGACGAGGATCTGTTTCAGCAACGACATATCGCGATTCTAGTCGCGCTTTTCCGTGTTGAGTGCAATTTCTAACCATGATTATCGCGAAAGATTCCATCAAGCAAGCAGCCAAGCAAAAGGCGGCCGATTTAATTTCCTTCTACAGCGGTAATCAACCTGGTCAGATTCCGGGCATCCTGCCTGGGCCACCGCCCATAGGCCCCTACTACTGGTGGGAAGGAGGAGCGATGTGGGGGGCGCTGATGGACTATTATCATTATACTGGCGATGGGTACGTATGATTAGTCGTGCTGGGCTCCTTCTCCGACGGACGTGCCAACCGAAGTGACAGAGACTATAACCAGATGATCCAAGATGCCATGATCTTTCAATCAGGGCCGGATCGGAACTTTATGGATCCCAACTGGACCGCCTCGCTCGGGAACGATGACCAGGCCTTCTGGGCCATGTCGGCGATGCTCGCGGCGGAGAATGACTTTCCCAATCCCAAACCAGACGATCCGCAGTGGCTCACTCTCGCCCAGGCCGTGTTCAACATGCAAGCAGCGCCTCTTCGACAAGACAAGGTGTGTGGGGGCGGGCTGCGATGGCAGATTTTCCCGACGAACAAGGGCTACGACTACAAGAACTCGATCGCCAACGGGTGTTTCTTCAACCTCGGCGCTCGACTGGCACGATACACGGGGAACGGGACATACGCGGACTGGGCGGAGAAGACATGGGACTGGATGGCGGGTATCGGGCTGATAGACGGAAGTTTCAACGTGTACGACGGCGTCCATACGGACCAGTGCACCGGTTTGACCATCCAGCGCTACTCGTATACCGTCGCGGTCATGCTGCAAGGTTCTGCCTTCATGTACAATTTTGTAAGTGGAGCGGCGGATCCCAAGAACACATCCCCTGCGCGCGCTGGGCTACTCGTCTAATTTTTATCTAATTTCTCAGACAAATGGTGACGCGCGGTGGCAAGCGCGAGTGGATGGTCTGTTGACTAATCTCCTGACGAATTTCTTCCCCAGTGGCGTGGCCTACGAGCTCGAGTGCGAGCAGCGCGGTACCTGCAACACGGATCAGCTCAGTTTCAAGGGGTACTTGCACCGGTGGATGGCGGTGACAGCCCAGGTTGCTCCCTTTACGAGAGGCCGCATCGTAGACACGCTCAGGACATCCGCCCAAGGCGCCGTCCATGCCTGCACCGGCGGTGTCAACGGCCGCATGTGCGGCTTCAGCTGGAGCACAGGTTCGGATGACGGGCTGGAGGGCGCGGGCCAGGAGATGAATGTCCTTTCCGCGCTGTCGTCGCTCTTCGTTGATAGCGTGGCGGCGCCGTGCACGGCGACGACGTGTGGAACAAGCCACGGCGATGCCTCGGCAGGTGGAAACTCGAATCTCCCGGGCGTGATGAAGCCGATCACGGCTGCGGACAGAGCGGGCGCCGGTATATTGACTATGATTGCGCTTGGAATTCTTCTCGTCACTTGCGCTTGGATGAGTACCGAGAGGTTTTAAGGAAAGTTTTGCTTAAGGACTGCCTATTTCGGGATGCCATGCGTCGGCGCTTTTCTTTGTATCCACCTCTTGATGCATTGGTTGGGTCGGGTCTAAGAATAAACACACGTGGAAGATGTGGAGGAGCGGCGAAACTTTTGGACATTCATCTTCTCCATACTATGTACAAATCATTGGCCGTCTCGTAACGGGTTAAAAACTTTTTGGCGTGCTTCTCTACTGCGTACAAAATTCCGAATTGCCTCTGTCCTACCGGATCACTCTCAGGGAGTCCGTCGTGGAGTTTCTCGAATAAATTAGGCGCCACCGTAACTACGCCGGATCGCTCCATATACACGGCATAACCAAGTTTCTCCTCGTCGGTCGTCTCGAGAGAATTTATATAACGTAAATAGTGTCGCTTCCGGGAATAACTATTAGCCCAGAGGAGCAAATACCTGGAACTTCAGTTTCCGGAGTAAAATTCACGAGTCAGGAAATTGACTATATACTTAGCAGTGCCCATCCCCTGGCCTAGTTATTTTCTGTAGTGTTGCGATCAACAGTCGGGACTCTGTTAAGTTTTTATAGCATCGCTTAGTAGCGGTTAGGGTGAACTTCTCACCAATCGCGGTCAAATGTGGATAGTCTGTTGGCAGGGAGGGGGGAGCAGCCGAAAGCTTTCGGGGTTATGGCCGCCTCTCTAACCAACCCGTGCCAACTTGCTATCTAGCTCGACACGCTCGACTAGGTAGTCTTGCTAGTCATGGCTCATAATTTCCCTCCCTTGCCTCTCTATGTACTTGGACAAATACAGTTAGGTCCGGGGACGTCGCGTGACAAAAACAGCATACACTACGACCTTGATACATCGGAGCGCCATGGGCAAGCAACCCCAGAATGCAGATGGTCTCGAGACTTGGTCCTCGACCATGATTCGTGCCGATAGCCCGTCCTAGCTCCGGGCTTCTTATCTCAGAATGGCTTCTCTGTTTCCAGACGTTGACGACCTGCCCAAGTGGGCAAGCGACGGCGATAAGCCGCAGCCAACATCACAGGCATATCCAATAGCACAACTAGCGACAATTTCATTCAGGAAGGCCACGATCCCGGGGGGCGAAGTCTGTTTAAAGAAGGTCGGTCGGTGAACGGTCCTTTTTTTCGAAGACGCGAACGAAATCAAAATTGGAAGCCCACGAGGGTGTCGAGCCGGACCACGCCAGCTTGACGATCGAACCACGTCGCATACGTATAGGTTGACCAGTTTGGAGGGGTTCTTCTTACAAATGATTTCCAGCTTGGAGAAGCATCCGTTGCGAAGAGGGGGGCCACCAACTACTGGTTGGGCTGGATCACCGAAATCCAGCAAAACAGGATTTGGAATGATGCGTGAAGTGTTTTATCTCTCCCCAATTACTACACTACACGCCTGCATGCCACCCATGGGGGGGGGGGGGGGGGG